>Ga0315914_1001455_pt1 | contig 35372 bp, 25 predicted proteins | sample MpolenodulesMG_FD_203920 | JGI IMG/M metagenome (GOLD analysis project Ga0315914, IMG submission 203920) | Medicago polymorpha root nodule microbial communities from Los Angeles, California, United States - elongated nodules | ecosystem: Host-associated > Plants > Roots > Nodule | place: USA...
CCTTACTCTCGGCTAAATCAAACAATCTTGGGAATTTAAATCTTAAAGGAACATCCCCAATCCAATTGTCATACCAAAACAGAGTATCCCGCCCGTCTCCAATCACCCTGCGAACATTATCATCAAACCAGTGCCCAACCCCCTCACCAGTCCCCTTTCGCACCCTGCTAAGTGTCCTCCACCAAAGAGAACATTGATTACCACCCTCCTGTAACCGCCCCCAACCTCACCATAACGGGCCTTCAAAACTCTATACCACAACCCCTCCTTTTATGTCAACATCCTCCAACACCATTTCCCCAACAAAGATATATTAAAAGCACCCACCCGCCTAACCCTCAAACCTCCAAACTCCTTAGGGAGACAAATAGAGTCCCATTTTATCCAAGAGATTTTCCTATTATCCTCACCACCCCCCCAATTTTTATTTTTTTTTAAAAAGAGATTCAATAGAGGAAATTATACCTGTGGGAGCTTTGAAAAAGGAAAGAAAGTAAACCAGAAGAGAGGACAGAACAGATCTGAGCAATACCAGACAACCACCGAAAGAGAGGAATTTATTATTCCAGGACGATAGGTGAGCCACTATGCGATCAAGAATAGGTTTCCAAAAACTCAACTTCCGCGAATCACCACCAATAGGAAGGCCCAAATAATTAAAAGGAAGGGATCCCTTATGAACATTCATAACCAAAGAAGCCTCCGTCAACCACGATTCAGAAACATTGACACCCGTTAATATGCTTTTGTGAAAATTAACCTTCAGACCAGATACCTCTTCAAACAAAAGTAACACTGCCCTCATAGAGCGAACATTTAGCCAACTTTTCTCACCAAAGATAAGGGTATCATCTACGAATTGAAGATGAGTTATCTGAACCTCGTTTGCACGACCAATGCCATAACCCCTGAAGATTTGCGCCCCCACTAAAGCATTCATCAATACATTGAAGCCTTCAGCAGCTAGCAAAAATAAGAAAGGCGACAACGGGTCTCCCTGGCGGAGGCCCCTTTCAATAGAAAACTCATCAGTTGGACTGCCATTTACTAGAACTAAAGCCTTTGCCGTCCTGACACATTCATTAATCCACTTACGCCAGATTGTTGGAAAATTCATATGACCCATCACCATATCAAGATATTTTAAATCCACAGAGTCGTACGCCTTTTCAAAATCTATCTTGAACATAAGAAGCTCCTTGTTCGCTCTTTTCGCGTCATCTACCACTTCATTAGCTATAAGAATTCCATCTAGAATTTGCTTGCCCTTGACAAATACCGATTAAGTATCAGAGACCACACTTCCAATAACATTTTGCAACCTGTTAGCAAGGACCTTGGCCAACACCTTATATAAACATCCCACAAGAGAAATAGGTCTAAAGTCGTTAAACCGTTGTGGATTGTTCACTTTCAGAATCAAAACGATAAAAGTTGAATTTAGCCCCTTTGTCAATTTTCCATGACGATGAAATTCCACCATAAACCTCATAAAATCATCCTTCACTAGATCCCAAAAATGTTTAATAAAATCAAATCTAATGTCGTCCGGTCCCGGGCTTTTAAAACTATCGCAATCCCAAATTGCCTGCTTCACTTCTTCTAAGGAGAAAGGTCGAGTTAAAGTACTTGCTTCATGATATGTTAATTTGCTAAAATGAGTATCCTCTAACTACGGCCTTTCCTCCCTACCCGACTTGAAGTGAGAAGAGAAATGTTGATAGACTGCTGCTCGAATATTCTGAACCCCGTCGACACTGACTCCATCAACCGACACCACATTGATAGCATTATGACGACGCATTGAAGACATATACCCATGAAATAATTTGGAGTTTGCATCCCCTTCCTTCAACCAATTCATCCTCGACATTTGCCAATTAATACTATTTTGTGCACGAACCAAAGAATGCATGTTTACCGATAGATCATGAAGTTCCTCCTCCTCTTCTTCAATGAGCGTCGTCCCATCTGCCTTAGAGTCCAACATGGCAATTCAATTTTTCACATCCTTTAGCTTGCCATCCAGATTCTGTGAGTGGTTCTGATGCCATTCCTTTAAACTCGCTTTCATTAATTTCAGCTTATGTTTCAACACATATCCGCCCCAACCGGTAATATTAAAAGAGGGTCATTTATCACGAACAAAATCATCATAACCAGGAAAACCAGACCAACACTTTAGCATTCAAAGCGGGCGAGGCCCCCAATTTGCATCATCAATATGTAACATTAACGGGACATGATCTGACAAACCACGTTGACAAGCCACCTGAATAGAATTAGGCCACGCCGCACACCACTTCTCAGACAACAGAAACCTGTCAAGTCTGCTCATAGACACACCATCACCTTTATACCAAGTAAATAACCGGCCACATATTGGTAAATCAATCATTAAACTTTCAGCAATGAAATTATTAAAATTTTCTGCATCTACCTATCTGAAAACCGAACCTCTTCCTTTCCGTTCCTCAATATTACGAACCAAGTTAAAGTCCCCGCACAAGCACAAACAAATATCATTGAAACTAAGAACCATTGGAATCAACCTCTTCGTTATCCTTCTCCCTCAATTCAATTATGGGTTTTGGATTTCCTATGTTGGTGTTATGTTTGCGGGTAGGGTTTTCTTTCATGGTCACTGTTGTTCTGTCAATTCTCGGATTTGTGGCTATGTTGTTTTGTGGAACTGTTTCATTTCTTCGAAAATGAGTTGGAGGTTAAATAGATTTGGATTTATCAAAGAAAAAAAGAAGAAAGAATTGATGAATTTATTTTTTTATTTTTTTTTATTGGTTTATGAATGTACAAGATGAAGAAGAGTGATGAGTGATGGTGGTGGATATTGATGATGATGATGATGATTTTAATTTATTTTTTATATTTTAATATAATAACTAAAAATAATGACATGGCAAACACTTAATCCAACTCACATATGCCACATATGTGCCAGGTCATTAATAAGAGTCATAAATCAACAAAACTTATGGGGGACTAAAAAAACTAAAATAGGGGGATCAAAATGGTGGATTTAAAAATGGGGGGACCAAAATTCCAATTATGTTAAAGTAGGGGATCAAAAGTACAATTAAACCTATTTTATAAATTTAATTTTACAATAGGAGTATTTTATTTATTTTGGAGTGTAAGTGGGTACTCATGGGGTGTTACTAGAAAAAGTCACAATAGTTATTATCATACTTCATACTTATTCTAAAAGCTTATTAGGTCAAGCAAATGCTTAACCCTAATAGCTTTGGTGTTTTTCCTCCCAAGCATGTAACCTAGGTGTGTTAAACAAGCTATCATACCTTAATAATGTTGTTTTCAAATTTTAAAATTTGAATTTCCCTCCAAAATGTACATGTCATCACTTAAATACCTTTTGTGTTGCCAACTACTTAACTTAATGCATCATGTTTAAACTTCCAATGCATACCTAATTAATGTAGATGACTCTCTCTATATATAGGTCACATGCATGCAAGTTTGTCATTAGTTATGACTTTTCTGTGTTGATGAGTTCTCACTACTTTTGTCTACATTCGCTTTTTTTATTTATCTTGCTAAATTTGAAGGTTATATTGTTGGGTAATTTAACATTTGACAATTTTTATTTTTGAAAGAACTTTTGACAATTGGGTTGCCTCTAAACTTTTCTTGAAGTGAATGCTAATAAATTGATGGAAATTAAGCGTTTTTATGGTACTGCTGCAACGAACAGATGGCTTCAGGATCCAATTCCTCCAACAGTGCCGCGCCAAAATCCAACTGATGCTGCTGTTCATGCTGGCCGCGACACAGCTGCTGCTGGTACAGGAAATCTGACAACATTTAATGACCGCATGCTTGCATTCCAGCATCAACTCACTGCCATGAAACACGATGTTCTTGCTGCCCAAAATGCCGTGAATGCTAAAAAAGGTAATGGCTCTAATTCTGCTTGCAAAGTTCATCTACTGCTCTCCTCCTCCATAGGAACGTCGGCTTCTAGCTTGCTGTCAGGTCTCCCTTTAGTGCTTGGCTTACCTGCTGGTCCTTTTATGGCTGAACTCAATGAAGAGGTACAAGAGGACAATGACTCGGAATTGAAGAAAAGAAAGCGCATGCTAGCCCTTCAGAATGGAGAACCATTTGCTGCTGATGGGGTTTAGGAAACAATGTAATAGGAACAAATGTTAGTCATGGGGGGGATGTTGAAATGAATGTACTTTCTAACTTTTTGTTTGATGAGCAAGATGTAACGGCAGACCCTGATGATCAGGCCTGCCTAGATAAATGAGTTTAGTGGCATGGAATTGCCGGGGTGTGGGTAGCCCGAGTGCAATTCCTGACCTTAAGTACCTAGTTCAACACTTCAATCCGGACCTATTATTCTTAAGTGAGACTCTAGCTCACTGAAATAAAATTGAAGAACTTCGTTTGTTGCTTGGTTACGATTCTTGTTTTCATGTAGACCGCACTGGTAGAGCCAGGGGTTTAGCTTTATTTTGGAAAAATTCTTTAAATTGCCAGCTTGTAAATTTTTCTAGCAATCACATCACTTTTGAAATTGTTAACCACACTATTGGTAATTGGCGTGTCACCGGCTATTATGGCTATCCTAATGAAGGTCGTAGAACAGCTGCTTGGAACTTCCTTCGACAACTTTCCTCCCAATTTTCAGGTCCCTGGTGCATTTTCGGAGATTTTAACGACATTTTAGATGCAAGTGAAAAAAGGGGGCGCAATTTCAGACCCCAATGGCTTATCAATGGCTTTCGTCAAGCTGTTATTGATTCGGGCTTATCCGATGTCCCGGCTGAAGGCTATCCATACACTTGGTTTAAAAGTCTTGGCATTCCACGTGCGGTGGAAGAAAGGTTAGACCGTGCACTTGCTAATAATTTGTGGTTTAATATTTTTCCAAATGCTACTATTGAGACTCTTGTGGCACCTGCTTCCGATCATTACCCTATTCTTGTAAATGTTGCGCCTACACCTCGGTTACAGGTTCACAAACGACATTTTCGATGCGAGAATGCGTGGCACCTTGAACCGGGGTTTAAGGAACTTGTTACTAACTCTTGGCAGGACTATTCTACAAGCACTCTTATACCAAAACTATCTTCATGCGCGGAAGACATGTGGGTGTGGAAAAAAACACATTGTCACAAGTTAAAAACCGACATTGAAGCTTGTCGACAACAATTGCAAGAAACACGCCTAGGAGCTACTGGTGAAGATCAGGTGCGTATGCTCGAACTAAGGAAACGTATGCAGCAGTTATTGTCCCAAGATGATGCATATTGGCGACAACGTGCTAAAACTCATTGGTACAAGGACGACGATCAAAACACAAATTTTTTCCATGCATCCGCCACAACTTGGAAAAAGGTAAACCGTATAACTTCCCTGGATGATGATGCAGGAAATAAAATTACAGATGAAAATGGTTTACGTGAGGTTGCACACCATTATTTTGTGAATATTTTTCAAAAGCAAGGAGGTGTGCTCTCCCTTGTTATTGATGTTATTCATCCTTCTATTTCTACTATCGATAATGATAAGCTCACGGAACCTTTCACGAAGGCTGAATTTCGCTCTGCTATTTTTTCTATGCATCCTGATAAATGTTCAGGTCCTGATGGCTACAGTCCGGGTTTCTATCAACATTTTTGGAATTTATGTAGTGATGATATTTTTAAAGAATGTTGTGCTTGGTTAGATACGGGGCAATTTCCTCCTGACTTGAACATCACTAATATTGCGTTAATTCCAAAAGGTTCCTCGCAGGTTAGCATGAAGGATTGGCGGCCTATAACGTTGTGTAATGTTTTATACAAAATTATTTCGAAGGTGTTAGCAAATCGGCTGAAGCATGTCTTGTCCCAATGCATCTCAGATAACCAATCTGCTTTCGTTCCGGGAAGATCCATCTTGGATAATGCTATGGTAGCAATTGAGGTACTCCATTTTATGCAAACTAAGACACGAGGAGAAGATAGGTACGTTGCCTTGAAACTTGATATTAGTAAAGCCTATGATCGTATGGATTGGGAGTATCTTCGTGCAGTCATGCCTAAAATGGGTTTTCATGATCGTTGGATCCACTGGATGAGTATGTGTGTTGAGTCTGTGGATTACTCTGTCCTTGTAAATGGTGAATAGGTTGGACCTATTATTCCGGGACGCGGTCTCCGACAAGGGGATCCCCTTTCTCCGTACTTGTTTATTATATGTGCCGAAGGTTTGTCAGCACTTATTCGCGACGCGGAGTCTCGCGGAGAACTCACTGGCACAAAAATATGTCGCAGAGCACCTTCTGTTTCCCATCTTTTATTTGCTGACGACTGTTTTCTTTTTTTCAAAGCAGATGAGAATCAAACAAATGTAATGAAAAACATTCTAACAACATATGAAACAACATCTGGTCAAGCTATAAGCTTACCTAAATCAGAAATTTTTTGTAGCAGAAATGTCCCTGATCATCTTAAACAGACGATTACAAACATCCTTGGAGTTCAGGTCGTTTTGGGCACGGGAAAATACCTTGGCTTACCTTCTATGATAGGCCGAAATCGCAATGCAACATTTGCATTCATCAAAGACCAGGTATGGCAGAAAATCAACTCTTGGAGTGGTAAATGTCTCTCAAAAGCAGGACGCGAGGTTATGATTAAATCTGTTTTGTAGGCTATACCCTCTTATGTTATGAGTATCTTCCGTTTACCAACCACTTTAATTAACTCAATTGAGAAAATGATGAATTCTTTCTGGTGGGGACATGGTCGAACATCACAACGGGGTATTCATTGGATGAGTTGGGAGAAATTATCTGCACCAAAGATTCATGGAGGTATGGGTTTCAAAGACCTTTCTGCTTTTAATCTTACTATTTAGGTAAACAGAGCTGGAAATTCATCGAAGAATCGGACTCCCTCGTAGCTCGCATTTTTAAAGCGCGCTACTTTCCTAATGGTACCTTCCTCACGGCTAAAATTGGTCACAATCCTAGCTACGTGTGGCGAACCATCATGGGCGCTAGATTCATAGTGCGGGGTGGTGCAAAGTGGAGTATAGGTTCATGTGCGTTTATTCCTATTCTAAATGAACTGTGGTTACCCAATGGGGAATGCATTCGTAGTGATATACCTGGAGCTCAGTTTGTTTCAAATTTTCATATTAATAGTCTGATGAATTTACATGACAAAAGTTGGAACGAACACACAGTTAGACAGGTTTTCAGTGTCGATATAGCAGACAAGATTTTACACACACCCCTTATTTCCCAGGTTGACGTTGACAGAATAATTTGGAAAGCGGAACGGAATGGACGTTACTCTGTACGTAGTGCATATAGGCTATGTGTATCATAGTTGGTTGATTTTTCTTATTTGTGGCGACCGGGATATTGGACTGGAATTTGGAATCTCCAAGTTCCCCCGAAGGTAAAAAATCTAATTTGGCGTATTTGTAGGGGCTGTTTACCAACACGAGTACGGCTGCTCGACAAAGGCGTCACTTGTCCAACGAACTGTGCTAGTTGCGATTCAGGGTATGAAGATTTTTTGCCCATGTTTTTTTCGCTTGTCCGTTTGCTACCCAGGTTTGGAATAGGACTGGCCTATGGGGCTCCATCCAACATGCGCTTTCAACTACCTCATCAGCTACAGATGCTATTTTTTCCCTACTTCAAATATTGTCTGCTGATTTATCGCAGCGCTTCGCAACCGTGCTCTGGAGTATTTGGAAACACCGCAACCTTAAATTTTGGGACGGCGTAACAGAAACTAGTGCCTTAGTGGTGGAGCGAGCTCGAAACATGGTTGTTGACTGGCAATTAGCAAACGCCTCTGCCGCTCGTGTTTCTACTGCTTCCACTACATCTTCATCGATCCACAATGGGGGTCCTCTTGTATCGCCACTACACACTGCCAATCGATGGCAACGCCCTTTGCTGGGACGATATAAATGCAATATCGATGCTGCTTTCTCTAATTCTCTTAATCGAACAGGTATTGGTATTTGTATTCGGGACCACAACGGTAGTTTTGTGTTGGCCAAAACTGTGTTGCATCCTTGCTTCCTTCCGGTAGATGTGGGCGAAACACTTGGATTATTTTTAGCTTTGCAATGGCTTAGTGATATACAGTTTGATAATGTGGATTTTGAAACGGATTCTAAGTTAACGGTCGATGCCTTTCTCTCTGACAGGAATGACACGTCTGAATTTGGTTGCATTATTACTTCTTGTTGTTCTTTGTTTAGTCACTTATTTTCTAACTCTAGGGTGGAGTTGTTAGGCGACAAGCTAACGGGGTTGCTCATGCACTTGCAAGAGACACCACATTACTGGCTAGTCCCGTTGTCTATTATGAAATACCCATCTGTATTGAATCTCTTATTATCAATGAAATGCTATAAGCAAGTTTCTCTCAATTTTTTTTACTATTCTTCATTCTTTCTCTTCATTTCTTCGTGATGTTACAGGTTCCTCTATCTTCTTGACATACAAAAGTCATAAATCATTTATCGTCACTTTATATAGCTTACTATCAAATCATTTTATATTTTCTATAGCTAATGATATACAAATCATTTTATCAATCATTTATCGTCACTTTCTATAGCTTACTATCAAATCATTTTTAGAGAAATCCCCGTGAGCTTAGCTCAGTTGATAGGGATATTTCATTTTATATGCAGGGGCCAGGGTTCGAACCCCGGACACTCCACTTCTCCACAGTTAAATTGTGTGAGCTCTAGCCACTAGGCTACTTGACAATTTTTTATTTTTATTTTTAGAGAAAGATACCTAATTAAACCAAGATACTCAATCATTTATTGTCACTTTCTATAGCTTACTATCACAAGGATTTCAAATATTTTCTTTATGCTTTATGACTGAATAAGTTGTCAGCAATCATTGCAACCTCATTTACATTACTATTTGTCCTTTGGTTCATTTTTAACCCTTTTCTAGAGAATTTTTTTTCCCAGATTCATTTTGTGCTTTCATGGTAATGGTCATTGATTGTGATTGGAAAAAGGATTTCATAAACAAAGTATGTAGTAAAATATGGTGTAGTTATTTTTAGTGGGATCCTTTTTTTTTTTTTTTTACACAAAGTGGGATCTTTTTTAAAATCAATACAATAATATATTTTATGTCAATACATGGTGGCATGCAATAGAGCCCTCTCAAAAATGTCTCCGTTGGTAAGAATAATGCATAATATATGTAAGGTCTGTGATTCGAAACCCAGACACCACACAAAAAAGAGCCCTCTCAAAAAACTAATTTATTCTTACTCAATGATTATATTCTTGTATTTTCTTATGTTAGAGTGCATGTATTTTGTTATGTATCAGAAAGTAACTTTCTCCTAGATCATACCTAATAATATAAAGTGGAATTGAAGGACACTACTCCAGAGAAGAAAAACAAAGCAATTTCAAAGTTCTCAGATGCCTTAATTGTTTCTATATGAATTTATTTCATTGAGGGCACTTGATATAATTTCTTCATGATAAAAAGGACACTTGATAAGATATTACTGTTTTATAGCCTTATAAAATATGTTCTTAAGTTTTTTTTTTTAGGTAAATGTTGTAATATTTACTAAGACAATATATTGCATGATACATAAATTTTGGTACGATACCATGTGCGACCGAATCATTGCATGGGTATTTAATAATATATGATTGAGCATGTTAATATTAATAATGACATTTCGGCCAATACGTTCAACATTGCTTTCTACAATGTTACTGATGAAGTACCTTAAGGTAGGTTACCTCAGTCTGTTAGGCCCATGTTGGAGAATATATTCACATGGAGTAGAGCAAATGCAACAGGACACGATCAGACCGTTTAGGCTCTTGAGATTTCTGTGACCGCTGCTCTGCTTTTACATACATTAGAGCACATTGACGTGCGTGAGTCCCACAAATTAAATTTATCGGCTTTGTTATGGTGTAGAGATGCCCATCTCAATGGCACACAACCACATTTGCATAGAACAAATACAAATGTGGTTGTTTGCCATTGTTCTGAAACTGATGCCTATGAGCAGCCTGCACAGTGTCTTCTAGCTAATAGTCACAATAATAAGCAGAAGGAAAGCTTGGTAGAACAACACAGTAACACGATACAATCCGGAAAGCATGCGTTAGTATTAATATACAATGTTTAATTAATAATACAATAACAATAAGTGTTATTAATATATTATGTATAAAAACAATGAATTTGCCATTAAATTAATGTTTATATAATAAAAGTAAGGCTAAAGTGCACTTTTCACCTCTTAAGTTTCAAAAAGTTGCGATTTTGGCCCATTATTTTAAATAATTACAGTTTTGGCCCCTTTTGTCCCAAAATTGCTGAGAAGACGACACGTGTCCCAAAAAAGGGGCCATAATCGCAACTTTTTGAGAATATAAGGGGTCAAAAGAACTTATTTCCCTTATGTTAGGGATCAAAAGAGCATATTTCCCTAAACATAAGGGGTCACTTTTGTCATTCTTTTTCATAGGGGGTCAAAATCGCAACTTTTTAAAACTTAAGGAGTAAAAGTGCACTTTAACCTAAAAGTAAATAGTCGACAATCTAGCCCGTGCTTGGCACGGGTGTCCAAACTAGTTAGTGACACACTTTGGATTGAATGCATATCAGTACAACATTTAATGCTGTACTGATATATCAGTAGAGCGTGAGTTAACTCACACAATTTTTTACACATGCGCATCTTAAGTGACGTAGCGTTACTTAACTAACACATAGTTTTACACTTGCATGCGTTAGTTAACTAACGCAGGGGAATTTTAGACATGACTGCAGGGCACGAGTGTTTTGTGCAGGAGGAAGAGCAAAATTCAATATTTAATTATCATCACTTGGAGTGAAGGAAAAACCTAAATTTTATCATATAAATACAACTCTATATTTCTTCAACAAGTGAATCTATGGAGGCGGCTTTGATCCATTACATTTTTTTAATCAGGGAAAGCACAGTTGAGAGAGTACGAGTTCCCTTTCTCCTCTTCGTATTTCTCCAATGTATTTCTCTTATTAAAGAAATTTATTGGATCATCGAATATATGTTGCCACAACTAGTATGTTCTTTCAAATTTTAATTTGTTGGTGTATTTTTTGTCGTAATTTTTGTAGATTTGACTATTTTCTTATGAATACATGATGACTTTTGTTTTATATAAATTGATGTATGCTTAAGGTAAATTTTTTGCATATAAATATAAGAGATTAGGAGACAAGAATGCTTCATCTACCGTGTTGCATGAATTTTTGGTATTGATTGTATGATTATGTTATGTTTCAGTCCCTTATTGGTATAACTTCTATTCTTATTCTCATTTTGTGAGTTGAAAAAGTCCATTGCATAGTGATATATGATTTATTTTTTATTTGAAGCATCTATGACTTTGAAGCTAGCCAGTGGTGTAAGAATTCAAGGTAACAAAAAGTTAGATTTCTTGATAAATAAAATGTTGTGCACATAGGATAAATTGATGCAAGAACACTTTGAGATTGTATAAAATGGATGAGAGTCACTCCTGTTTGATGCAAATGCTTAGGTTCTTCTTTTCCTTCATGTGCGTGCTTAAGTGTAAATAGTTATTCTGTTTCATAAACGTGCGAGTGTTTAAGTTTAAATAGTCATTTTGGTTCTTAAATGTGTGAGACAATGTTATTATAGTCCAAATTGATTAGCAATTCGATAGACCAAACTGATTAATAAAAACCATATTCAAGGATCATCTTAACTGATGAAAAATACATTTAATGATCAAATTGACTAATGAGATGCACATTTGAGAACATTTTTATATTTGTAGTTCGTTCAACGACTATAGCAATAACATCAGACACATTTAATGACCAAAATGATTGCTAACTCGTGTGTTTAAATTGCGGTTGTAGTTATCATTGCAACCTTTATATAACAGTCATGTTTGCAGCTCAATTTAGAACTATGTTCCCCACATCATGTTGTAAGTCAGTAGATGAGTTAGCAGCATTTGATTATTACATGCCTCTTTCAAATAGAAGTGTAAAAAAGAAAATTAACCTTGTGAATTTTACTTGAATCAAGCTGTGAATAAATTATCATTAATTTGGTTGAAGGAGATTGGGTTGATTTCAATTATGTACGCCAGGCGTGCAAATCTATACATTGTTTTCAGGTAATTTTAAAACTGAAGCTCCAAGACGTGCAAGAACCGAGCGAAATTACAACCAGTTTACAAGGTACAACTAAGCTCCAATTGAAACAAATAAAATGCCCACTATTATCACCAAAAGAAAACATGTAACGCCTGGCCGTATATCTACCAATTCCTAACAAAACAGATGCTGTTGTTCCGCTACAACCCCATGAAATTGCAAGATTACAGGCTCAAATATTGTCAGCTACATACTCAAGTTATATCAAATTGCCACACACAAAATTCAGCATAAACCTTAAAATACACCTGCCACTCACAGAAGACACACCATATCAAATTCTACTCTTAAGTGAGCCTCTATTTGACCAACTACCTCGCACCACAAAACGAACCTACCTCCCCTTCCTTCCTCCTCGCCACTTTACACTACTCCCACAACTCCTAAACATACCTCTCTTGTATATAAGTTGTCTTTCGATGGAATTTTGTTTTGAAACACTTGCCAAGCAAACACTGCCACTTTTATAGGAATTCATTTATGCCACAGATTTTTACAGGGAAGTTGCACCCCCACATTGCTGTCTTCCTTTAAGACATTATATGCAGATTTAACGGAATAGCAATGGGACGGGTCCACTCCTCACACCACACAATCATTGCTTTCTTCTGAAAAAATGACCGCTCACTAACAAACTAACTTGCTGCGCAAGTAACAACTCACTAACAAACTAATTGCATAAGCCATAGTTTATCCTATGTCAATACCATATTTAACATACAATGTTGTTGCAGAGACCTTTAAAACCCTTATATTGCAGTCGCACTTGCAGTTTTCAGTTTCAGACCGCAATTTAGAACTATGTTCTCCACACCCTTTTGACTAAAATAAATTAAGCTGTGAATAAATACAGGTTTAGCACATAATAAATACTCGTAATAGTATGTAAACTAGATGTTACCGAAGGGGACCAGAAGCACACGGTGAAGATTTGTTTGAATTCAATTGTGTATATATTGTGCTTAAGCCAATAGATGGGACCTTAACTGTTCTGATGTTGCTATACTCTAATTCAGATATACTTCCTCTGGATGAGAATCAGGTCATAACAACGTAATCCAACAAAAACATAACAACATTAATATTAGCAAATCCCACAAATTTAGAGACGCGAGTAATTAAAGCAATTTAATAAAGAAGCAGACAGAATTGGTACTTAACGTTTATATTAAATGATGAAATGAAAAACAACAGGATGTGATCATATTGATACAAATTGCTTAAACTTCCAAAAATTCTTGAGCAATACATGAAACCCTACATTGATATAAACTTGAAAATTTCTTAAAAACTTCCATGATTCCCTCTCCACAAATTTGAATGCACGATTCGATCATAACATTGGCAGAAGACAATAACTTTTCTAAACTTGAAACTCACAACATAATACAACAAAAACATAACAGCATTAAGAAATCCACAAAATTTTGACTGAAGATTAAAGCAATTTAATAAAGAAGTATGTAGAATTGGTACTTAAACTTTTTATATTAAACGATGAAACAAACATCAACAAGATGTGAGCCCTAATTTTTGACAGACAATGAAATGTCACATATTGATACAAAATTCTTAAACTTCAAGAAATTCTTGAGCAATACATGAAACCCTAGATTGATATAAACTTGAAAATTTCTTAAAGACTTCCATGTGTCCATCTCCACAAATTTGAATGCACGATTGCATCATAACATAGGCACAAGACCACAGGTTTTCCTCGGAGTACCCTGTACACACCTTCAAATCATTGCTCCAAAAGGGATACCTTTCAACAACAAACCTTGCACAATACACGGAACAAGCGGCAATCAATGAAGGCTTGTAGTCGCACACAATGGAATGATTTGTCAAGCTGAGTTCCGAAAAGAAAAACACCATGTTCTCCATGATCTTGTCTTCATCAGATAAAACACATGCCCTTATGTTTTTAACAAGAAAAACATAAGGTGTTGGAACCGTTAAAATCCAACCAAGTTCTTGTAGGATAAGCTTCTCCATTTGACATATTTCTTCTGGCATATAAATATAATCAGCCATGTACTCGACGTCATAAACACCAACTGCTTTTCTTTGTTCATATTTGGAAGCCAACAACAACGAAGAGAGACCGATAAGTTTAAGTTTCTCCATCGTCTTGACTTCAAAATTGATTTTGGAAAGTACTCGGTCAAGGATGTTGACACAGAGATAAAAGGTTTCCGGCATCAGTTTTTGTTGGTAATGTGTTTGTATCAACCAATCTACGACATTCTTTCTCATTTGAGAATCTACCTTGAACCCGTTTGAATTTCCCTGGATTTGAGACTCTTCAAGGTGATAAAATCTGTATAGATCATCATCATAATCACTAAACTTCTTTTTTTCATTGGAGATGAGCTTTTCTGAATCATATAAACTTGAAACTTTGGAGTGAAAACAAAGCATGTTGTTGAAACAAGAGAGTTGCAGTAGGAAGCAAAAACAATAGAGAAAAGGGACAGTGGTAGTAGGGAGAAATAACGAGAATGGCGGAAGAGAAGAAAGAATGTGTATTAGGGTTGTGTATCGTAGGGTTTTGATTTCTTTCTGAAAGAATGTTATTGTAAGCTATTTATACTATTTGACCTAATTCAAGTGAAACCGATATATCTCAAAATATAATTTCATTAAGTCGGTCGTATGAAATTTCTTAGAAAGATCTCTATATTTTATTTTTTGACGGTTTGGTAGGATTTATCTCATTGAGTAGTCTTTTTGGTCTAACTAGTTTTTTTGAATTAAAAGAGCAGTGCGAGGTAATTATATATATGTGTGTGATTTTTTTCCTTTTTAAATATAATTCTACATTTTAATTCTAATTATTTTCTTTTTGAAGGGAATTCTAAATTTCTAATTACTAATTTGTTTACAAGTTTTATCTGTTAAACTTTATTTTAAATTATATTATATTAAACTTGACATGACTTTTTTCAAATTTAATAGATAATTGGCGATGGACATTGACTCATTGAGGTTGTGGGTTTAATTGTCGATGTCGATGGGACGACATCTTTGATGGGGGATTTGTAAGTACCTCTGTAAACGCTCTTTGAGCTTGAGGTTTGTCCCGACCTTAGTGATTGTCTCATCTAAACGAAAAGGTAGTATATATATACAAGAGGGGGGTTAGCCAAAATCCTCAAGAAGCAAGAAAAAATAAGAAAAATCAAAGAAGAAAAATGGCCATAAGAGGAAAAAAGTTGCTCAACTACCCTTATGAGTGTTGTAGGAATTAAATTTGTTGAGTTGTTTCGTCTACTTCTTTTTTCAGAGAAGGCGTAGAATATAACTTCTACTGTGATCATGTTAATTTGCAAAGCCCTCCCATGCATAAGAAGTTCATTCATGGATCTGGCGTCAAAAGAATACATTTTTATTCTTTCGAATTGAATTGTCACGCTCTCTAACCTAAACTACTCATCCCTCCCACAGCCGTCGTTCTCCACCACTCCAAACCCCTTTGTTGATGACACTTTTTTCTCCTTCAAAATGTAACTTTTGTTGCGGTGGTACGACGAGAGCAATAGTTCTCCGTGCTACCTATTTCCAGATCCTGACAAGCTACACAGAGGGCATCGTAGTCGATGGCTTTGGAGTCGTGTTCTATGGTGGCGAATCTGGATATCTTACCCTTTCTGGGTCGTGCATCGTTTTGTTGCTCCTTCAACGCAGTCAGAACAACAACTTTATTCCAAGGAGGTATGGTGCCTCCCCTTTTCGGTTGTGGTTCGCCGGTCAGCTAACGTTTCCTCTCCCGACGATGGTTCACTTGGTCACCGCGAGTTTTTAATTCTCTGTGGGGTCTTGCCGCACCGAATCTTGAGTTGGTTAGGGAAAGCTTTTGTTGAAGCTGCTAGGTTGGTTTCTATGCCGCCGTGGACATGTCGTGGTGTTGATGCACTGCTTGTTGATTTCTGATTCTTCCAGGTCTGTTGAGATATGCAGTTTTCCAACAATAGTGTTTTGGGTGGTAGTCTTTGGTCTGGAATCTGGTTCGGTCCGTTGTGATTGAATTTGGACTGTTGGGCTAGAAATGACTATTAATTTGTTGTTTATTGCAGTAAATGGTTGGTGCACGTGGAATCATCAATTACCGTGTTGGTAGTCGAATCCACTCTCTACTCCTTAATGCTTCCTGCCGTGCAGGGAGTTGGTGGATCTTGAATAGTTTCTGTGTTGGCAGACGTTTCATTTGCCAGCTTAAGATTTGTCATTCACTCTGTTTGATTTGGACTGTGAGGCTCGAAAGGGCTGTTTAGCTTGCTGCTATTGTTCCAGGGAGTTGAGTGTACATGAACCGCCTCCGTGTTGACAAAAGGTTTAATCACCGCATCGAAGACCTTTAATTAATTTTAGATTAATTCGAGGTTGATACACTAGTGCGTTGTTTTAATTTTTGTATCACCCATTTGGGATCGACTCACACACTTGTGTGATTTAACTTGGTTAGGTTTATGTCCCCCAATTTTTATGTATTTTTTTTCCTTTTTTTAATAATATTTATGAGCATTTGGCAAAAATTAAAGTATGATACCAATTTAGTTCGAAGCCTTTCTCTTTGATGTCATCGGTGGTTCAAGATTAATACACAAAAATATTGGTGTCAAATCTCTAATCCTCATTCTACTTCAAATCTCTCTTTGACGTCGGTTTCTTTGAGGCTGATGGCGTGACTAATACTGCATGTTGTTTCATGACAATATGTAAAACTCTTTACGATAGGCGATACAATTTGCATTACTAGAGGTTTTGATCATAATTTGAAAAAATAATTATGTTAAGGGACGGCATGTTCAATTAAGCCTGCTATAAAAAATTGTTGCACATTAATACATAACAAACACTAAATTTTATTTTGATTTCAAACATAATTCTAATAACAACAAATTAATTAAACACATATAATTAAATGTAAACCGAACATATTACAGTGATACTCATGAAGAAAATAAACACCAATTTTTTCACAAGCATGCTCTATCACCAAATATTTTAATGTTTATTTTTTTTTGAAGGATAATATTTTAATGTTTATTAAAATTAACAAACTTAAATAGTTTCTAAATCATGCATTTATAAATCTAACATCACTTCTTAATTCTAACATGAACAAATAATAACTTTTAAATACTATGAATTTACTCAATATTGATATGATATTGATTTGCTTTCCATGGTTTTCTGAAATATCAATTTTTATTCATTTGTATGATACAAAAGCACAAAACCAAGCAATCAAATACGTTTTACGAAAATTGTACCAAAAAAAAAAAACGTTTTAGGAATTGCCATGCATCAAAAATAAGTTCAATGCAATTATCATTAACAACATGAATCATAATGTCATGAAATGAACATACACTAATATTTTCATAAATTTATAACGTAATATGAATATGGATAGATGATAGTGTTTATCTGTTAAATATATTTCTAATGATTGAAGATTGAATTCATAACATATCCCAGCGATTATGGTACACCTACCTAAACTTAATTTTATTCTTCATCTATTTTTTAATTGTTTTCAATACACCACACAATTCAACAAAATCCCAATAAATTTAATATGATAAAAATCAACATACACAAAAACATTTTCATGGGTGAACTACAAATAAAAATTATACTATATTTAATTGCAGCATTTTTAATTGTTTTTAATGATGCAGTCATTATTTAACTACAAATAAATCTTAAATCGAACTTAAAGATTATTAGAACATGTGTTGGGGTGTGTTGTAATAACTTGGCCAAGAAAATGATGATGAAGAACATGATGAAGTGTTCACTAAATTCCAAAGCGTGTGTGGGACACACTAACCTTTAGGTTCAATTCGCCCCCTTCAGAATACGATGAAATTCTTGACGTGACTTGCACATTCACATCAAGCGTAAAAATAAAGTTTACTTGATCAATGATAGTTTACTTTATAGAATAAAGTTTTGTCAATTACTCTCATGCACTAGAAAAAAGAAAAAAATGATTTAGTGTAGTTTTCGACAGAATTTTGACTCACAAGAATGTGATTTTCTATCCATGTTTATCACTACTTTTCTGCCTCCAAAGTATCTTTATTTATAGAGAAACTTATGTCCTTTCGTGAAGAGAAACAACTCTTTGAAAGAGCTTGTTCATGAATGATTACATTGCTTCAATTGTCAAGTATTACACATTTTCTCTAAAAGGTCTCTCTATTTAACCATTGCAACTTTCCAAACATATTTTGGAAATTTCTCTCACAATTTTTTTTGAGAGATAATAATAAATAGATAATAAGTAGTAATAGTTAGATAGATAAATATGGAAAGAATATTTGAAAACAAATCTAGGCCAATATCCGAAAAAAATATAAACGGAGTACAATTCCCAAGTACACAAACCCTAAAACCCAGCGTTTCAATAGCTATTCTGCTGTACAAATAGAAAACCCTAATCTAATAAGCACAACTAGATTAACGAAGATAAGAGATAAGAGAAAAGAAAGTTAGAAACCATTCCAATCAGAGCAAAGACGATCACTGCCAAGTTGACCGGAAAGGCTTCTAACCGCGTCATTTGCTCATTGAAACAAGGTAACATCAAAACCTAGACGTAAGAATTGATTTGAACCTTCTCTTACATGCCAATATAACGACCTATAATTCACCTTTTCTTCTTCATCACTATTGCGTGTGCATTCAATTTTCTCATGTTGTGCTTGTGCTAATTTGCAGGAATAATGACAACTTTAGTGGAACCCGCGATCAAAAAAAGGCCAAGGAGAAAGCATTGTTATACAATGTGGGAAACATTGTTTGATATTCATACGAAGTATCGTCCAATCAAGCCTATTGGCCGAGGAACATATGGCGTGGTGTGCTCATCCATCAATATGGATACCAATGAGAAAGTGGCAATCAAGAAGATTAGCAATGTATTTGATGATTGTGGTGATGCACTCAGAACTTTAAGGGAGATGAAGTTGCTTAGACATGTTCGGCATGAGAATGTGATTGCGCTAAAAGATGTTATGATACCAGACCAAAGAACAAGTTTTAAGGATATCTACTTGGTCTATGAACTCATGGATAAAGATCTTCATCGTCTTATCAAGTCCTCTAAGCCACTTTCCAATAATCATTGCAAACTTTACTTAGTTTAGGTACTGATCAGTCTGTTATGATATTTTCAATTATTACTCTTAGCTCTTAGTTCTTATTCATATGAAGGGGGCTTGATTGGAGTTTGAAGTACAATGCAGTAATGCACTCTTACAGTGTTTTATTGACATTGCCTTGTTTCAAAGTAAATTCATCATTTTTTATCTTTAACATTAAGTGGATTGGGAAATTATTCATACACTGTGCCCTCTTTCATGCTATCTTATACTATAGCATTAGGTCAGGTGGGTTTCAAGGAATTGGGAATTTTGAGTTTTGGCTTTAGATTCTGTAATTTGAGTGCATGACGTGCTGAGTCGGAAGAAATTAGTGTTGAATTGGTGTATACTATCAATCTCATAGATTAGTGAATTATAGCAAATATCTTTGGCATCCTACTAACATAGTTAGACTCCTTGTAGAATGTATGAACTAGAGAATAAAAACCATTGGCCCAAATTGGGAAATTAATGTGATTTAACATTGATTATTGATTAAAATAATAAAGTTCTTGTGAAAAGATTCAAAAGAACCTATTATGAACTACAATTTTCCTGTCTACATTTTTTTATGATTGACTATGTTGTTGATCAACATTTAATAGAAACAGTAATCTATTACTCCCTCCATTTCTTTTTAAGTGTCTTTTTAGAAAATTAACACTAAAATAACGATGTGTATTTTTGCACATTTTCTTTCTATTATACCCTCATTTTACCCACATTTTATATTTCTCTCGTAACAAACAATTGTAGTTATTATCTTTTTCTCCAACAAATTTCTTTTTTTTTGCGCTCTCTCATAACAAACAATTGTCAATTTTTTAAATATTGTGCACATCTTTTTAATTATTTTCAGTCAATATAAAAATTATTCCAACTTCACATTAATCAAAAGTTAATAAAAAATGAACTTTCTTCCAACTCCTTTAATCAAAGTTAAGGCTTCAACTATGACTTCAGTCAATGCTAGAGTCACACTTGAAATTTTTAACAATTGCTACTCATCTCATTTATAGAATTTTAACTCTTCTTGGAACCATTGTTTGGAACAAAATTTTGTTTAAATTTAAAGATAACAAGAAACAAACTTTGTTTTAAAAAAAATAAACAAATAGACTTCGTTTAAAAAAAACAAACTTTAGTTTTCGAAATAGATAGCATTAACTAGTTTTAATGAAAAATATAAAAGTAATTGACAAAGGATATAATTGACAAATCGTACTCTTAAAGTACTAAAAAGACAGTTAAATAGGAACGACAAAATCACCCTAAAAAGACACTTAAAAAGGGACGGAGGGAGTAATACAAAACAATTAACCTATTTTTTATGAATTTTAAATAGGAAAAAACTTAGGTACGATTCCTTAAGTGTTTTTCGTATAGTTCTTAACTAAATTCACAGTGATTTTCTCAAATCCATAATTTTCTCATGGTTTGGTATATCCGTTTAAATATTTGCTTATTTTAGTTTGTTACTAATCAAGAACTCTTATTTCAGTTACTTCAAGGTCTTAATTATCTTCATTCTGCAAATATTCTTCATCGGGATCTGAAGCCTGAGAATCTGCTCATCAACGCAAATTGTGATTTGAAGATATGTGATTTTGGGCTTGCTCGGGAAAATCAAGTTGATGGTGAGAATATGACTGAGTATGTTGCCACGCGCTGGTATCGAGCTCCAGAGCTTCTATTAGGATGTGGCAATTACGGAACCTTCATCGATGTGTGGTCCGTAGGGTGCATTTTTGCTGAGATGCTTGGCAGAAAGCCAATCTTCCCTGGGAAAAATTCCATGCACCAGATGAAACTAATTATAAGTGTTGTTGGAAGCCAAGAGTCTGATCTTGAGTTAATAGTTAATCCAAAAACTAAGGCATTCATCAAATCACTTCCTTATACAAAGGGGACACACTTCTCTCAGCTATACCCACAAGCCGATCCATTAGCCATAGATTTATTACAAAAAATGCTTGTGTTTGATCCAACTAAAAGAATTACTGCATCAGAAGCACTCCAACATCCTTATATGGCTGATCTATGTGATGATCAATGGCATAACCGTCCTCCTCAAGTTCCGGTCAATCTTCACATTGATGAAGCTGCTTCTGTCAATGCATAGGTGTTTCTACTTCACATAGTTTATCTCTAGGAGAAACTTGCTACAAAGAAGTGATTTTTTAATAGGTGTGCAAAAATGAATTTAACTGAATTTACTAATCATTACATAGAATTCAATTAAGATATTGTAAAATTTACAATTGATCAATGTTAGCATAACCCTTAGCAAAGTGGGGCTATGGGGTTAGATATGTGTGCAAGTGTTAATGATTCAATGATTAACTACATTGATCGCCATTAATCCCTCTGGACACCAAGTTTTAAAGAGCAATATCTGCAAAAAATTTGCGCATGATCAAAATCTTAAATTATGAAAGCATAAGAGTTCCACTCTACTAAGTCAATCAGCAAAGCTACTGTTCTGATGACTTAACATGCACTAACGAAGCCGAGAAGAGAAAAAATAGAGGGAAACAAAAAAATACTGCTAATGTAAAATTTTAAAATAGTCAGAAAAATAACAACTTGTAGAACAACAAAACCTGACGAAATATCAAAGTTTAACTAATTAAAACTTCAAAACTTTCATAACTAGAAAATTAGAACTTATAAACGCAACTAAACGAAATATCTAAGTTTAACTAGCCCTTTCTCATGCCACCAATTACACGGCATAGGTTGTAGTTTGCTAGGGCAACTGCAAAAACAGCATCAAATCCATCACCAAAGAGCCCAAGGTTGTGGAAGACATTTGGATCTGGTCCAGGAGCACCATCCGATCCACGTGCATACCACATCTGCTTAAATGGATCATTCGCCATCAAAAACTTACTCCACCACCATTAACCATGGCAGGATCTTGTTGCTTATTTTGTGGAGACAAAACAGTGAAAATTGCTTGGGCAAGAACAGGTGCATTCTGAATGATAACATTTGTAATAATATGCTCCAGACCTTGGCCTTGACCACCACCATTAACCATGGCAGGATCTTGTTGCTGGTTTTGCGGATTCCATGGAGGCAAAACAGCGAAAATTGCTTGAGCAAGAACAGGTGCATTCTGAATGATAACATTTGTAATAATATGCTTCAGACCTTGGCCTTGACCACCACCATGAAAAAGTTCCTAAAAAGACAAAAGGAAAGTAAGAATAGAAAGAGAGAAAAAAAAATACAATGGGGATATATCAACTCTAAATCAAGGTTGTCAAAATCGGGACTTTACTTCAAATCGAAAGGGAATAGCAAAATCGAGACTCGTAAAATCGCAATCAAAATCGAAGGATTTTACTCAAGGACTTTTGTAGAATGGATATAAGAAATCTTAAAATCACAATCAAAATCGATGATCAAAATCGATGGATTTTGCTTATTTTGGAATTCTACTATGGATTTGAGTCGTTGAAGGTGAAGGTGAAGAAAGTCGCAAAATCCTGGATTTTATTATTTAAGTCGGGATTTTGACAACAATGCTCTAAATAATTAAATAACATCAATACTTACCAATTGTTGAGTTTGAACTTGAGGTTGAGGTTGTTGAACCTGTGCTTGAGCAGCGGCATCCATCGTGCGCTTCCCAAAAAAATAGAAAAATTTAAAAAATGTATAAAAATGACATTACAAAATATTCGACTTATTTCCTCTTCCTTATTACCTGAAAGCACTCTATCACAACTATTGGGAAAAACCCAAATTCCACGTCGGATAGATAAGACTCTTGGTAAGAGTTTATATAGAGGAGACAATCCTCACCTTACAGTCGGTTTAAGCCGGTTTTGTAAGGATGAGTTAGGTCCCAAATTTCAAAAACAACTACCTATCCAAACTCTAAACAAGAGAGTTTTATCAATCATATACTATATATTGAAAATGCAAATTATTAACATCAATCGAATAATAATAATAATAACAATTATACAAATAATTCCAATTAAATTTTGTCAACATGATCCAATAATAATCACACAAATAGACATAATGATAATATTTGCGAAAATTACATCTAAATACAATACTGTGTTTAATCAAGTCTAATGGAAGCGGAAGCAAATAAACACATGAATATTATACAATGAGCACAAAATAGCAAGAAGCAACATAATGAAACATAATTAATAGTCCATTATGCAATCAGTAGTGGCACGAGTATAGAATCAGCACAAGTAGAAGCACCAACATGACCGGATGCAGAATTGGAGGCTTGGAAAGCAGAAGCAGAACCTCGATTAAAACAATATAGAGCTATGCTAAAAATTCCACCAAGTCCATATTGTAGAAAACCGGCGAATGATGGTGGACTACCACCTTCCATTCCCTTATGGAACCAATGAAGAGTAAACGTCTCCATCAATTGTGATGAGAATACAAGGGGAGGAGTTAACCTCACCCTCATTTCTCGTGTGATTACAAGAGGAACGTAGTCTGCATTGACTCCATCCCAACCCACAAGATCACCAACTCCATCCCTGGCAACCCCATCTCCATCCGACATACTTGAAGAAGAAAGAAAGACCTAATAAAAAAACAAATAATTTTAGATCTGCAAATCAAGAAGAAAATAACAGAAAATAAAGAGCAAAAACAAAATAAAAAAACAAATCTTTTTATCTGCAAATCAAGAAAATAATAAAATAGAAGAGTGAAAAAGAAAGAAAAAAAAAGTCCACCGGAACACAAACCCGTCTGATGAGAGTGAAAGGTAGAGAGCAAGAAGTGGTTAGAATGATTTATTTATACGTGAGAAAAACACTAGGGTTAGGTGATTTGTTTTAAGCTTTTTTTTTCATCGGCCTTTATAACAAAACCAACACCAAACAAATAAACCAAGAGAAACTCTTTCCCTACTCCTTTGCAACCTCCATATTTTCAAGTTTTTGCTAGGGGTGTAACGGTTCGGTTTGGATTGATTTTCAGTAAAAAAAATGTTCGAACCGATGAAACCTTCATCGGTTTAGATTGGTTCGGTTTTCACTGTTTTTCTAAAAGAAACCGAGCCAAACTAATCAGTTTGGTTCGCTTTGGATTGGTTCGGTTGATCGGTTTATTTAAAAATACAATTAAAAAAAAATTATATTCTCACAAAATATTTCATAGAACTTTGTATAATTGTATTTCATATTTTGTTTTTTCAAGTTCTCTATTTTTCAAAAATCTTTTTATAACTAACCTTACTCAATATTTCATACATATGATCCAAGATTTATTCATCCATTATTCTTCAAAAACAACTTCATCAAACTCAAATATTTCAATTTTTCATGATCCATATATGCATCATTAATCAACAAACACAAAAATTTCAAAAAGAACATCCTAAAATTAAAACATAGTCAAAATAACAAATCAATGCAAACTGAAATTAAAACATCTTTAAATTTAAACATCATGAAATTATAGTCGCCGTGAAATTAAATAAAAACATCCAAACTAAATCAAGAGTGTGAGGTAGGATAATATTAGTAAAATAAGGAATGTAGTTATAATCGGATTGGTTCATCGGTTTCACGGATCGCGAAATGAAAAACCATGAACCAAACCAAACTAGATCGGTTTTGATTGGTTCGGTTCCGTTTCAAACCGAACCAAAGAAGGTCGGATATTTTTTCCGTTTGGTTCAGTTTGGACTTTCGGTTTCGTTGGTTTTGTCTGAACCACTTACACCTCTAGTTTTTGCGTCATTTGCATTATTATATTACTAGTGAAAAGACATGTCCGTCATCTCTTTTTATTGCGCTAAAGTTTGAAAATTATTTTTTTTAATAAAATTTTGAGTTTGATTAAAACGAAAAATATAAATGTTGTTGCTTTCAAGTTATAACAAACCAAACTAATCTTGATTATTTATTTCAATGACACCAACAGTATAACAAAAAAAATATAATCTAATTTTTTTTAATAAAACCAACAACCATCTTTATTATAGAAAAAGTTGTTTAAGGGTATACTTGAAATAATGAAAAAGTAAGTATAAATATATCCATCTAGTTTGTTACACTTTTTAAATAATAAAAGAAAAAAAAAAGACATATATATATATATATTTATATCGTGTTTGTTACAAGTGTTATTTGTATTCAAAATTGAGGGCATTTTTGAAAAGAAAAAGTTAGTCCAAAAGAGCTTTAAGAGTATGTTTTCTTTATATATATATATATAGTATAGATTATTATATTATATATTAAAATAAAACACTTATTATTCTGACTGGCTATAAGCCCAATCATACCGAACCACGTGGGCAAAGCCCACAAAACAAGGCATATTATCTAGAGGGAACAAGCCTATTAGGGTGTTGATCACCGCGCTGGAACGCGCGCGCCCCCGTCTCAATTGCACCTTCCACATGGCCTCCAACAGCTCCCTGATAAAGCGCCACATTTCGCATAAGCCGTTAGCGTTGTCTTCTCCTGTATATAAGGGTGAATTAATGTCACCCTCAAGCTACGATTCATTTTCACACCTACTCACACATATTCAACCTCATTTCTAATGCTTAATTGAACGTTGGAGTGCTAACGTGCTTGCAGTCACCATTCGCTCTGTCGTGAAGGGTCCACCGCCACCGTGTTAGAACATCGCACTCGACCCTTGACCACTACCGAATAGATAATATATATATATATATATATATATATATATATATACTCTCCCACTTTCTCTCACTTCTCATTGTGTCAATTTTCAACTACATTTATTCGAATTCTTCAAATTAGAGACGTCTCACACACATGGGCAAAATATTAATATACATTTTCTCAAATCTTGGTGGTTTGATGGTTTTTTTTTCCTTTTTGGTTTACTTACGCATTTTAAATTATATTTTCTGATGTATTAATCTTCATGGTTTGACGTGTCACATTATGGTGGGACAATGTCATGTGACATTCCCGCCACAATGTCACACAAGTGGGATCACTCAGTTTCAGTGTTTTATGGGTTAACCCCTCAATCAAGAAGGTTTAATCTAAACAATGCATATGCCATGTTTTGATTGGCATGCATAAAAGGTTCTTCTGTTGAAGGAAATTATATGCATAATGATTTGTACGGTGAAGATCAGAGAATTGTTGCGGCGAAGCTCTGGGATCTGTGGTTTTTGTCGCGATGCTATTATGTGAAGAATATTAGCTTTGTGTTATTGGGCCACTTCTGATGGGCTTTATTCTGGAACACAAAATAATTTACGCCTATGAAAGTTGCTATTCCCAGTTTACCCCCAACGACAGCTAATTGCCACTCTACCAGCGGTACTTAACTGTCACTGCTAGCATATGTGCAGGCAGCAGCACTTGCCATTTCAACTAAGCCACAAATCAGCCTGCCTAGGAACCTGTAACTTAGAACCACAATTCCAAAAGCAGTACAACTAATTCACCAACAACACTAGATCATAAGCAACAACATTACATGATCTTTCATAATTCAATAACATTAAATCAATTCGATATTACATTAACAATACATTTAACTAATAAAAATAACTTATTCTTTCATAAATATATTGTTTGTTGTTAGGGTGAGTTGATAAAAGGGCAAACCATAATTTTTAGTCGGATACCTTGCTGGCACATTGATCTCAAATGTATCTAAATTGCAAATAGGTATTTTTTTTGTCCTCAAATTTGTTTTTTGTTTGTCAAATTAGCTCATAAAATTACTAAAAGAAAGGGTAAGTTAGGATGTATTTGTGATTTTGATACATTTAAGGATTGTAGCGACAACAACTTACTCATTGAAGGACCAAAATGACTCTTTGCCCATTGATAAAAATGTAATTTTTGAAATATTTTGAGAAGCAAGTTTACCCAAAAAAATAAGTTTAATAAAGAGAAAAGTTTCTCCTCCTACAACACTATTGACAAGTGAAGATATATATGCATTGAATTTTCTTATATTGTGATTGTGTTGATGCTATTGGCAACTTTAGTGGAACCTCATGAGAGAATTAAGCCAAAGGTAAAGCATTATTATACAATGTGGAAAACATCGTTAGACATTGATATGAAGTATAGTCTAATGGAGCAGATTTGCCGAGGGTCGTATGGCGTGGTGTTCTCAGCCATCAATAAGGAGACCAATGACAAAGTCGCAATGAAGAAGATTAGCAATGTATTTGATAATTTGATTGATTCACTGTGAACTTTATGGGAGACAAGCTGCTTAGACATGTTCGGCACGTGAATGTGATCACTTTGAAAGATGTTATGATACTAGACCAAAAAACATGTTTTAAGGATGTCTACAAGGTCTATTATCAAGTCCTCTCAGCCAATTTCCAATGATCATTGCCAATATTTCTTGGCTCAGGTACTAAATATTCCCTTATGATATTTTCAATTTGTTGTTTTCGTGTTTTAAAAATCAGAAATTACTACCAAAGGAATTACCGGGTTGAGTCACGATCAGGTTGCTCTCTTTAAGACGTTTCGCGGCACTACCCAAGTTTGTGCAAGGTAGACTAACAACCACGCCGTCTCCAGGATAAAACAGCTCAGATCACTGTTACTATTACACACTGCACAATATCTATTCGAAACCGAAAGGGACAGAAAGGAGTAGAAGCAGAAGAATGACTCGTTAACACAAGTCGAAGGGAGAAGAGAGGAAAAGCACAGGAAGCATCAACTGTGAATTTCAGTGTAAAGAATGAGTGGGGGGAGCTCTCCTTTTACAGGGAGAGTTCATAACAAAAAACGAGTGACTTGGGGATTAACACGGCTTAATCCTCAAGTAAACGCGTATTGGGGATTAAGTCGACTTGGAGACAAGCTTCTGGATACGCGTTTTGGATCGGGTCGGATCGTAACAATTTTATTTGTTACTCGTAGCGCTTTATATACATCATTTAGACCCAAGCCCAGGCCCGACCCAGCCGGTTGATTGGCGTCGTCGCGCGCGTGATATATATGTTTTTGTAAGCGCTCACCTGTTCACAAAAGTGGGTACCCCAAGGGCACACCCATGGAGGTCACTCTACCCTTATATAAGCACTTGCTAGTTGATGTGGCTCACCAATGTCGGACATTTTTAAGTCTCACACACACACACACTAGTTCTTACATTGTGTTTTTCTATCCAATTTTCTCACCAGATTTAACTAGTGTTCCAACAATCCCCCACTTGACTTTAAAATGGTTTCGAGAACTGACGTAAACGTTTTCATAAGATTTGCTAATAAACAAAGGTGTCGCCAACAACTTGAACCTTTGCATAGTGGAAGGTATTCTGATTTAACAAGAGTTGCTTACAACATTGAACTCTATCTCAGACATAGAATCCACACACAAACCCTTTCTTAGGTGTATTCTAAAAGCCCGTGCATTTAAAGCCATGCACGTGTATCCCGATTTTAACGAATGCTCTAGAAATTCTGTTGATGGCGAGATTATGACAGAGCTTCTATTAGCATGTGACAATTATGGAACCTCCATCGATGTATGGTCCGTAGGGTGTATTTTTGCTGAGATCTTGGTAGAAAGCCAATTTTCCCTGGAAAGGATTTGTTGCACCAAATGAAACTAATTATAAGTGTTCTTGGAAGCCAACATGCGTCTGATCTTGAGTTCATTGATAAGCCAAAAGCCAAGGAATTCATCAAATCACTTCCTTATATACAGGGGACACACTTCTCTCAGCTATACCAACAAGCAGATCCATTAGCCATTGATTTATTACAAAAAATGCTTGTGTTTTATCCAACTAAAAGAATTACTTTATTAGAAGCAATGCAACATCCATATATATGGCTGATCTGTAATTAGTTTTTTCTTTAGTGAATTCGTCGTCTTAGTGCAACATTGTTTTGTCCGTCTTCTTTAATCCATGTCTTTAAAAAAAGGTCACATAATTTATTGGCACGTTATCAAATTGAATGATCAAAATCATGAATTTGACTAATCTTTTGAAGTCAATGCCAAAATTGTGCAATTTGAAATTGAGAGACCAAAATTGTGATTTGGTCATAGAAGGACTAAAATTGTATGTAGTCTATAGTTAATTAACAATAGATTTTAAATTTAATAAGTTAAACAAATGCGAAGAAAAACATCCAATTAGATGACAAGAATATAAATTACTTGAGTTCAGAAAAAAAAAAGTTGGCTTATAATTATTTAATAATTTAAATAAAGTGAGGATGAAACATTTATATAAGGGAGCTTCTAGGGTGCAGTCAGAAAATTGACTTTTTTAAAAAAATTATTTTGTTTAGCTAATAGTATAACTACCGATATCATGTCAGCTAATGTTCGGCTGGTGGACCACTCTAAAACTAAATTTTACCTTATTACAAATCAGTCCTCATGCAAAATATCGAGGGGAATTTCAATCTTAGTGCACAAATGAAAATCTAGGTTTAATTTTGATTTAATCAGAGATACAATTGCAAGTAGAGATATAATAACACACCTTATGTGCAAATGTGCAATACACCATGTAATCTGACGTGACATGGATTAAATACACAAATACTCAACAATTGACCATTTAACTTCACCAAAAAAGTCATTCTCATGACTTCACCATAGAATTTTCCTTATACCATTGTAAACTTAATTAGTGAAACATTTTGAAGGTGATTCGAATGGTATTTGAAGAATTCATGCGCCTCGCAAAGCTAGGCACTTGTTATGGCGTATTTGCAAAGGTTGCATTTTGACAAGGCACACATGAATTGAGCGTCACTTGTTATGTCTAGTTTGTGAAGACATCTTGCATGTGTTGGATATTTGTATGTTGGCCTCATTTTTGCTATACAAGCAAGATGTTGGACCCAATGTTTCAACATGGGTATGTTTTCAGTGTGCCATATTTTTGTGTGATATTTAATGCACTTTAATTATTTGAGGAATCCATGTCTTTGTTTCTTGTAGGCCAAGACGCGTGTTTTTGATCAGAATCAACATTGTGTTTATTTCCTAAAGAAGTGTCAACATTTTAGGAAACTTTGTTTATTTCCTAAAGATGTTCCAACATTTTAGGAAACTTGTTATTTGGTTTCATGGATCAGCATTGTTTCTGAAGCCCAACCAAGAAGATCAATCCCGTACTGCTTCAGAATATAAATGGAAGGACGCAAAACCTAATTGGTGATCCAAGCCGTCATATCAAAAATAGAGTTTTTAGGGTTTTAAGTCTCTGTTAATTGTGAGCCTTTCTTGTGTATCCTTGATGCAAGTTTAGGACTATGTTTATTGAATTGTAATATTGTAAACTACTCCTAAGCTTTGAAGTACGGAGTTAGTATGTGTCTGAAGGTGTCTTCATCATATTGATTGTATTTGTGTAATCATAGGGTGTGTGATTGAGTGGATGTGAGATGGGAACTCAGGTCTAGGAGTTCCTAGGCTGAAGTCAGTACAGGTAGTAGCTAGATGATAAGTTGTAAACTTGGAGTTTGCTGAGAACTTAGAACTAGGACTACACTAGAGTAGGTGTGTTTGTCAGCGAACTGGGTCAACAAATAAACTGTGTCATTTACGTTTCTGTCATTTAAATTTTCCATGTTGCGTTTGTTTATCGTTAGTCTGACGTTGAAACATAGAACTCAACATTCCACCTGTGTTTCAGTGTTGGAACATTACATACAACATCAGCAAACTAGCGTGCCAGAAATTATGCATGCTTGTATGAGATTAAAAATGTTGCAGACACTCGTTTAATAATGCAGCAGAGCGGGACTGGTTTATGTGCAAGGAGGTTGATCATGCAATAGGGCGCATTACAATGCTATAATGGTGTATTTGGCAAAATAGGAATGATGTTGCGTGGAACGATACAAGGAAACCTCCTACTCATATTGGTTTGCAGTCATTTTAATCTTTGGCATCAGTGGTGCGAGATTAATACACAATAATATCAACGTCAAATCTCTCATGCACATTCTACTTCAAGCTCGCGATGGGGAAAGCCGAGAGAGGGTTGGTTTAAGTGTAACGTCGACGCCAGATTCTTTGAGGTTGAAGGTGTGACTACAACTGTATGTTGCTTCTGGGATCATCATGGTCACTTTATTGTTGCGGAGGCGGGTTGACAATATGCAAAACTCTCTACAATCGATGGTGAAATGATTGCTTTACTTTAGGCGACACAGTTGGTAGCTACTAGAGGTTTTGATAGTGTTGTTTTTCGGTGACTAAATTTTTAGTGAATGATATATCCTCATATCATCATGGCTTTCCGAGTTTAATTTAATTGTTTCTAACAGTTCTTGTATCTCTTTACAGTTAAACTTTAAGGTTAAATTTATTAAAAAAAATAGGAGACAAACGAATATGATTACCGACACCCTTACACTGGTTGTCATTTCGTGCACTAGTCATCTTGTTTTGAGTTAATTAGTTTCTCCTTTGAGTACCTTTTAATTAATGAAATGTTTTTAGTTTCTCTTGGTCAAATATTTTTTTTAAAATACCATGATACAATTTTACACAAATACAAGTCTAAAGCTATAATGAATGCTTAACTACTTTTCTTGCAAATATTTTACTTGACAAATTTACCTTTGGAAATTCAATTCTTTTTCAAATTTGATATTAAGTTCAAATAATCACCATAATCATAGAAAATTAAACATGTATAACTACCTATTTTAGTGGAACCTTGTTTGTTAAGGTATTTTTCAAACTTGAATAATATAGATACTATAAAACAAACAAAAAATTACTTTAAAGTAAATTATTAATTATAGATTTTTAACAAGTCAAAATGGAATATATTAAACCCAAATGAGATCTCAACGTGCACAAGGAGTGCAAGGAGTGCAAGGTTAGGATTCAAAACTGACTGCAAGCTGAAATTATTAAACCAGTCACCAAAAGAAAAAAAAAACACTAGCTAGAGAGAGAAAAACAAATCACTAGATAGGAAGCAAGATTTAAGCACTAAAGAGGATTTAGCCATCAATGATGGAAATCAAAAGATAATAATTTTTGTTTAGCTTTCAACCATCAAAAAGATAGAAGTTTGACTTCATCAACAGGCTAATGTATAGGCATTTCATTTTGTTGAAAATTACAATAGTTTCGTCTTTCTAGAGAACAATAATACATGCTAGCCAAATCAAATGAATTGAAAACCGAGTTTTCCTATTGTCAGGTGCTAAGCTACCAAAGAGAGTGAGATGATCAAGAATATGATATATGTCTACTAAATGAATACTTAGCCATTTTCGGATTAGAAGTCAGATAGAACCATAAAACCCACAACCTGCGAAAAGACGAACCACACTTTCCTCCTTCCAACACCCGCTCAAACAAAGAATAGAATTAGACAGTATGATTCCTCTGCGAAGCAGATTGTCTTTCGTTGGTAAGAGATTTTGTAACAACCATCAAGCAAACAAAGAGACCTTCAACTAAGCCACTTTATTACAAACAATGTCATAACTGTCAGAACTATCCACCTTCTCCACAGGGGACAACTAATGGTATACGCCGGTAACTATATAGCCGTTGCCCGAATCTAAACTCCGGTCCCATATTTTGTCATCTCCAGCATCCTAGAAAAAATGTGAATACATGTCCTTCTTTACTATTAATATTTGTAAATAGAGAGTACTCTAGTAGTTACTAGTATAGTTAGTAATACTGACGTAAGAGAATTTTTTTTTTCTTTTTAGGAAAGACGTAAGACAAAATGTTAGTAAAGTTAAAAATAAATATATAAGTACTAATAGTTAGATAGATAAACATGAAAAAAATAGATTTTTCTTTTGAAATAATATGGATAAAATAGATTTGAAAACAAAATCTAGAAGTTGAAAGTCCGACAATATCCGAAAACAATATAAAGAGAGCAAGAGACAACAAACCCTAAAAATAGAAAACCCTAATCTATTAAGCACAACTAGATTAACGAAGACTAGACCATCGACCCGTGCTAATGTACGGGTCATATGGAAGGTAATATTTGACGGTAATAGGTAGCAAAATAGTTTAGATGAATGTCATGATTGTCATACAATATTTCATAATATTAAGAAGCATAGACGTTGATACTGTACCATAGCATAATTTTCCATGACATTGTCCACGATACCGTAACGTAACATAATAGGTTAAGTATAGCAAGACGGGATATCATTTATATGTAAGAGATTATGTTAAGTATAGCGAAATGGATTAACGATTATTCCTTTCCAAAAAAACAGCATATAATTAGGAAGATAATTTTATTTTACTTTAGATAAACATTAAATGCAAAAGTGTGGAAGGAAAAATTAGGTTAAGTATAGTGAGACGGGTTAACATTTATAAGTAAGAGATTTTAAAAAAAATAGCATATAATTAGGAACATAATTTTATTTTACTTTAGATAAACATTAAATGCAAAAGTGTGGGGAAAAAATTAATTTAAAATTTGGTTAAGTATAGTGAGACGAATTAACATTTATAAGTAACGTAACATAATAGGTTAAGTATAGCGAGACGTGTTAAGATTTATAAGTAAGAGATTAGGTTTAAGTATAGCGAGACGGGTTAACGGTTATTCCTTTCCAAAAAAACAGCTTATAATTAGGAACATAATTTTATTTTACTTTAGATAAACATTAAATGCAAAAGTGTAGAGGGAAAAATTAGGTTAAAATTAGGTTAAGTATAGTGAGACGGATTAACATTTATAAGTAAGAGATTTAAAAAAATAGCATATAATTAGGAACACAATTTTATTTTACTTTAGATAAACATTAAATGCAAAAGTGTTGGGGAAAAATTAATTTAAAATTTGGTTAAGTATAGCGAGACGAATTAACATTTATAAGTAATGTAACATAATAGGTTAAGTATTGCGAGACGGGTTATGATTTATAAGTAAGAGATTATGTTAAGCATAGCGAAATGGGTTAACGGTTATTCCTTTCCAAAAAAACAGCATATAATTAGGAAGATAATTTTATTTTACTTTAGATAAACATTAAATGCAAAAGTGTGGAGGGAAAAATTAGGTTAAGTATAGTGAGACGGGTTAACATTTACAGGTAAGAGATTTAAAAAAAAAATAGCATATAATTAGGAACATAATTTTATTTTACTTTAGATAAACATTAAATTCAAAAGTGTGGGGGAAAAATTAATTTAAAATTTGGGTAAGTATAGCGAGACGAATTAACATTTATAAGTAACGTAACATAATAGGTTAAGTATAGCGAGACGGGTTAAGATTTATAAGTAAGAGATTATTTTAAGTATAGCGAGACGGGTTAACGGTTATTCCTTTCCAAAAAAACAGCTTATAATTAGGAACATAATTTTATTTTACTTTAGATAAACATTAAATGCTAATGTGTGGACGGAAAAATTAGGTTAAAATTAGAGATGACATTTTGCAAAAATTAAATTTAAGGTTAATATAGTAAAGTCACGCGAAAAAATTAGATTAAATCTAGGGTTAATACTACGTCACGGGTAAACTTTTAGAAATAAGAGATGACATTTTGCAAAAATTAAATTTATGGTTAATATAGTAAAGTCACGCGAAAAAATTAGGTTAAATCTAGGGTTAATTCTACGTCACGTCACGGGTAAATTTTTAGAAATAAGAGATGACATTTTGCATAAATTAAATCTAGGGTTAATATAGTAAAGTCACGCGAAAAAATTAGGTTAAATCTAGGGTTAATAATGCCTTAACTTTTAGAAATAAGAGATAAGAGAGAAGGAAAATACAAACCATCACAGTAAGAGTAAAGACGATCTTTTTAGTTAGGGTTAGGGTGAGTTGATAAAAGGGAAACCACAATTTCTTATATTGTGCTGATCCTAATTTGCAGGAATATGGCAACTTTAGTCGAACCTGCGAACAGAAAAAGGCCAAGGAGAAAGCATTGTTATACAATGTGGGAAACATTGTTTGATATTCATACGAAGTATCGTCCAATCAAGCCTATTGGCCGAGGAACATATGGCGTGGTGTGC
>Ga0315914_1001456_pt1 | contig 35372 bp, 24 predicted proteins | sample MpolenodulesMG_FD_203920 | JGI IMG/M metagenome (GOLD analysis project Ga0315914, IMG submission 203920) | Medicago polymorpha root nodule microbial communities from Los Angeles, California, United States - elongated nodules | ecosystem: Host-associated > Plants > Roots > Nodule | place: USA...
ATTGTTAGTGTTATACTATATCGATCCAAAAAAGAAGCACTATATCCAAAAAAGAACACATTAGTACTCAAGAGTTAAGTTATTTTAGTTAACATTAATTGAGAAATATCGGTGCAGGATAATTATTGGATACTCTCCTGATACGTATCGGGAAGTATCAGATAATTATTTTTTAAAAAATAAAATATAATTTTCGGATACTCTCCTGATATGTATCGGAAAGTATCAGACATGTATCTGTACAAGATACGCAGGGGATATGGTACGTCATCTATTTTAAAATATCGGGGCTTCAGAGAGATAAGAGAAGATGCAGAACAGAGGGGGAGAAAGATAGAAAATAGACGAGAATGTTATTGTGTATCTCTCTTATATCTTTCTCTTTTTACTGTATATCGCCTCTCTTAAAGGGAGGGAGAGAGAGATACATATAGACCATTCTCCCCTTTCATATCTTTTTTTCAATACAATGACTTTAAACAAAAACCTTTAGTCCATTAAAAATAGTTGTTCAGATAATAGTAGTTGTTCAGATAGATTGCCTAATCACGACTTTCAGATAATTCAATAGTGTGGTGTCATGGGACTTCATTTCAAAATTCATTTCTAATGACTTTTCTAAATAAAAACCTTGTTTGTGTTTTTTATTTATTTAAGGGGAAAAAAACCTTGTTGGTCCATTAAAAATAATATAAATTCTCAATATTTAACTATATTGTTTCTAAAAAAAAATATTGTTGGTTAAATGTAAATAGGGATAAGACTGGTTTTGATATCCGGATGTATAACAAGTACCCACAATAATCCCTCATTATAATAAAATTTTAAAATAGTATCTGATTGTGTACTATGTTGGTCAAAATAGTCTCGTATGTTAAAATGATTCGTTAACATTATCATATTAGTGCTTTAATATACTCATTTATTATAATATTAGTCTCTAATTGTGCACTATGTTTGTCAAAATAGTCTCAAATGTTAAAATGATTCGTTAATATTGTCATATTAATCCTTCAATATACTCACTTATAATAGCAGTCTCTTAAGTATTAACTTACATTCATATCAATCTCTATACAAGACGAGTTAATGTTGACATTAAAGGACTATTTTAACATCAAAGACTAATTTGACTAACGTAGTATAAAATCAAGGACTATTTTTGAAATTTCAATACATTTAATGACGTTACTCGTTACACATTATGGGATCCAATCGACTATTACCCAATGTAAATATCTTTAAAGGCTTTTCTATCATGAACAAATTTGCACATGCTAAGAAGTTAAAAAAGGTAAGTTTGCATTGAAACTTATGCATTTAATATTAAATATGTATCTTTTTAATAAATAATTTCTTTCAGTAAATAATTGTTGTTTTTCAATAAAAAGTTTCCACATTTAATTGCTTTAACATGTGAAATATTAAAGCTCTTTGAAACCATGTGAAATTACACATGTTACTTAACGCTCTTTGAACCCAAAAAACTTTCTGATTGGACCCGGACGCAATGCCCCCACCTTAATTTTCTTTTCTAACAATATTTATTTTAAGGGTTAAATATGTTTTTTTGTCCCTATAAATATACCAACTTTTATTTTTAGTCCCTTTAGAATTTTCCTTCGTCTTTTGGTCCTTGTAAAATTTTCAATCACCCTTTTTGGTCCTTATTTTTAAGCCAACTCATTTGCAACCTTTGTATTTTTTAATGATTTTGTGTAGAATATTGTACAAATATCCTTAAAAAAAATTAGAATTAAATATGTTTATAAAAATCAAAAACATGTTTAAAACAATATATTGAGTAGTGTTAGTCCACTTAAACACGGAAAACACTTGGGTGACATCGGAGTGTCAATGTCACCCAAGTGCTATCCCTTAAACACCAACTCGTCACCTTATACGAAACCCTTTTGAATTCTGCTCTTCCCCCTGCACTTTTCGCTCGCACCCAAATGAAATACCCAAACTACCCCTGCGTTAGTTAACTAACGCATGTGTAAAAATGTGTGCATGTTAAGTCATGCATATTGACTTAACTCACTTTTTTTAATTTATTTACTATATTCAAATTATTTTATTTACTATATGAAAATTATTTTATTTACTTTATTCTAATTTATTTTTTCACTTTATTCCAATTTATTTATTTTCTAAATTATTTGTTCACTTTATTCTAATTTATTTACTTTATTAAAATTAATTTATTTACGTATTTACTTTATTCTATTTATTTATGAACTTAAAATAAATATTGATTCAAATTTATTCATTAAATAAATACAAATATAAATAAAAGGAAATGAACTAAATTAATATTTATTCATTAAATACAAAATTAGAAAATAAAAGCAAATATAAATAAAAAGGAATGAACAAAATTGAGGCATATAACTAGGGATGACAATTGGACCCAGCTCCGATGGACACCTGCAAAAAATACCCGCTACGGGTAGGATAAAACCCCGCTTTCTTGGGCACGGGTATGAGTATGGGTAATTATCCGCAAATTTGAATGGGTATGGGCACGGGGATGGGCACTGTACTACCCAGCCCCGCAACCCGCATATATGTGTTTATATAATATGATAAAATATTTATTTAATTTTGGTGTACAATTAATTAATTTATTTAACTACTTAAGTCTAACCCTAGACCTAAAATAACTTAATACAACTTAATAAAATTTTTAGTAACAATTTATTATGATTTTAACATGCAAGTGCAACTTTTTAACGTATAACTCATGTAAGGTATCTATTTTTTCTTTCTTTCTAGGGATATTTTAGATGTTTTTTTATTTGACTAAATACTACGATTCATACTATTTTATGAGTTGATTTGAAATTTTTTGGATCATGGTTTTATTAAAATTGTGTTGTTTTTTATTGTCTTTTCATGGTTAAAGTGCGGGTAATGGGTGCGGATATGGGCACTTAAGTGCCCATAGGGTATGGGGAAGGGCACTAAAGTTGTTGCCCACGAGGGTACGGGCACGGGTATTTTTTACAAACGTGGGTATGGGGATGGGTACTATAGTACCCTGTCCATTGGGTACCCATTGTCATCCCCACATATAACAACATCTCATTTTATTAATAGAATTCATACAATACAATAATTGATTCAATAATTTATTCGAATTCACTAAATCTCCTTATTTTCTTGTTACCCTCTTGGGGTAAAAAGTGACCAATCTTCTTGGGGTAAAATAGTGAGCAACTTTCTTGGGGAAAATACATCATCAACCCTTGGGCTAAATTTAAATCTGGTTCTTTTTATACCCCAAGGAGATTCTTTTTACCCACGGTAAAAAGTTTCTGGGGTAAAAAAAAGCAAATTTAATCTTATCCCAATGGTTGATCACTTCCCCAAGTCGGCTACTCATTATTTTACCCCAAAGAAGTTTGATCAGTTTTGCCCCCAAAGAGACTATTGAAAAAAAGAAGAAGAAGAGAAATAGAGGGAGAGAGTGAGGAGGGAGAGAAAGTGATATGGTGTGAGGAAATAGTGAAGTATGGAGGGGTATTTATAGGTGAGAATGGTAGTATAGGTTATAAATACCATTAATGTGGTCAAAAAAGGTGTAAAATTGGTAAAAAAAAGTGTAGATTGAATGGTGAAAAACTGACCAAAGACCAAAAAACGTTTATTCATCAGTTCTGACTACCAGGCAACGTGCGTGAGTTAACTCGCGCACATGCCAGTGGTGCGTGACTTAAGTCACACATAACTTATAAGGTGCGTGAGTTAAGTCATGCAGTGTGACTTAACTCATGCAAGGATATAATTGTCTTTTCAGCTGGGTGCGAGCGAAAAGTGCAAGGGGAAGAGTAGAATTCAACCCTTTTCCCCCACTCTATCTTTTTTCAAACCCTTCTCCACTCTCAGCACCAACATAACCCTAAATTCATATTCCACTCTCAACCCACAGTACCTACAATGATTTCACCCCATCCAAAGGTATCTAAATAGCGAATCGTTCTTCTCAATTCTAAACGACAATACCTACAATGATTTCACCCCATCCAGAGGGTTCTAAATAGCGAATCGTTCTTCTCAATTCTAAACACAGTTCGATTTTGTTTAGAACTCTGCTTTTGGATTAGGATTAAGGTTAGGGTTTTGAGTTTTTGAAATGTCATGCTCAATTCCAACTGAAGATAGGATTAGTGCTCTACCAAATCCAATTATATGTCACATCCTATCTTTTCTTCCGACCAAAACTGCTGGAACCCATTATGGCTATTAGTTCTCGTTCTTCACTTCGACGACGAAACCTTTCAAAACTTCGCATCCTTTCGCCATTTTGTGTCTTTAGTCTTTCTTCTACGAGACATTACTTTACCCCTCCAATCATTCCACCTCAAATGTTCAAACACTTCCGGCATCCAGCCACAAGATATTAATGGATTTGTTCACGCCGCTGCACAATGTGGAATCGAGAGCCTCAATCTTGAAATGTCTTGCATGGTAACATTACCTCGAAGCATTTTACATTGTAAGACCCTTGTTGTTCATCGTTTGAAAGGGCTTAGAGTGAATGATATTTCTCATGTGGTTGTGGAGTTCCCTCTGCTCAAAACTCTTCACATGTCTAATGTAACTATCGAACGTTTTAAATATCTCTTTGAGCTTCTATCAGGATGTCCCATTATTGAAGAATTGCAAGCAGACGATTTAAGTGTACAAAATGTGGAGTGGCTTTTTAGAAAGGAAAAGTCTGTTCTAGCGAAAAAGTTTCTAAGCTTACTACCAAATATGATCAGAGCTAGCATTACAAAATCACCTTCTTATTTGACTAATGTGGTCCCTATCCTTTGCGCAGAGGCTCAGGTTCTGCGTGCAGAATTTGTAAGAATAATATTATGGTTATGAATTTTAATTAACTAACTTTATTTACTGTTGTGATTTGGAGATTTTTCACTCTAGGTTCTAGGGTTTGACTAACTTTTGTAAATTCCAACAGAATATGAGTATCGGAAATATTGATCTGTTTCTCAATCTAACCTACATGGAGCTTATCATTAAGCATAACCATGGTGATAAGTGGAAGTGGTTGCTAGGAATGCTGAAACACTGTCCCAAACTTCAACATTTTACCGTTCATGAGGTTCGGTTCGGTTCGGTTCATGTCTAGGATTTTATTTTCTTTTTACCTCACCACTTTTTGACCTATTTCATTTCATGAAAATAAAAAAATATGTGAATTGTTGACAGGATGTTGAGAATGGAGAAGAAGTTGTGGATAGTTGGGTGGATCCAGCAAATATTCCAGAATGCCTTTCAACACAACTCAAAACATGCTTGCTTAAAGGCTATAATTGCACAGATTGTGAGCTTCAATTTGCAAAATATATTAAGCAGAATTCAGAAGTATTGAACTCCATGTCAATCAAGAGCGCCTCTTCCGTAGATACAAATGCCAAACACCAAATTTTGAAGGAACTAGCTTCGTGCACAAGGGCCTCATCAGCTTGTAAACTCTTATTTGATTGATGAAAGTTAGGTCATAGTTTCTATTGTTCTTATATGCCTACTTTTTATATTAGATTCTTCGTATGCAATGGTAAGATCTGATGGTTTCAAAGGCATGGCCTCTATTTCATTTTGACCTCTATAACATTTAAATTTTCAAATATATATTGACTTTCACGTAATTAATTGTTACTAGATCCTCTCAACTTTTCATTTATTTTTTTACTGATGGTTCTTTTTTACTTGGGTTATATCGATGTCTGTCATTTTTTGGTAGTCTTGTTGTGGACTTGTGGGAAAGAGTAATGGATATCAAAATTTACAACTACATAGACTGGTGTCGTAGAATGCCGACATACTAATAATTGAAAACAGACTACTATATCGATGTGTGTCATTTTTTGGTTCAAAAGTGAAAATGCGCTTGCACTTTACGACCTGGTAGAGGCTTAAGTAGCAACTCCTCGGAAAACTCTTCTTCTACTACTACTACTACTTTTCCCTAAGACGATAGAATCATCGAAATAAAGAGAAGAAGATAGAAAGCGATGGTCGCTGTTGAAGCAAGAGCTATCAATGCTTGCTTGCTAACTTTAAAACTTGTTGTGATTGACGTGTATGGACATACTACTACACTACAGCAGTTCCGCCATGGACGCTGTAGGTTTGATGGTTGCTCAATAGATGCCTCAAAGTTGTCCACCTTGTTGAAAAAAACAGTTACTACTGGTCGAATTTTACACAAAAAAGAGCCGATCGGAAAGTTACGACTCAATCAGAAGCTAAATTGTGGTGGCTATTGAGCAATTGTCTGTAGGTTTTGTCTGAGGGGTTTGAGTATTTTGGGCTTTATGTAGTCTCAGTTCAATTCTTTTGGGACCTGATCAATTTGGTTTGTGTTTGGGATTAAGGATTTGAGTAATCCCTAAAATTGAAAATCTTATTAATTTTTTGGTAGCCTTGTTGTGGACTTGTGGGAAGGAATAATGGATATCAAAATTTGCAACTACATTGACTAGTGTCGTAGAACGCCAACTTGCTTTTATTTGAAAACAGAGTGTGATATTAGTTTTTGCTCCACTCGTAAGTGTCATTCTCATTGTGGTATAGCTTGTAGAATTTCATCACTAATTGTTCGACATCCACTTGCTTGACTAAATGGTACAACAGTTGGGACTGATTTCTTTTCCATTAATTGAATATCAGGTAACAATAAAACCATTTAGGTTGCTATGCTCTTTTATTAACACTATTCGGGAAAAGCAAATTGAGATGAAGAGACATGAACTAATCTTTGCTAAGATGTTTTACTCTTATGACTATTTTGAAATATCAATACATTGGAGGACTATTATGATTATTCGTTACATATTTAGGGATCTAAATGACTATTACCCAATGTAAATATCTTTGAAAGGAGGTCAATATAAATAAATTGGTTAACGCTCTTTGAACCCAAAAATTTTCTCTGCTTGATTTCTTTTTCTTCAAAAAATTTAATAATATTTTTTTGCTGGTAAGAACAATATATTTGGTTAGCTTAATTCGAGTCGGTCCTAGTTTATTAGTGAGAGAAACTCAACCTTCTTGTTAAGTTCTCTTTCACTCATGGTACATCCTTTCCCTCTTTCTTTCAATCTAACTAAGTGATTTCCACATATATCAATTTTTTCTTTTGTGTTTTTCGTGATTTCGTCGTCTGAGTGCAGCGTTGTGTTGTTCGTCATCTTGTGCGACGTTGTTTGATTTCGCGACTTGTTGTGGTGTTCGTTTGGTTTCTATTGAAAGATCAACTTCAGTCAATTACATGTTCAATCAATAATTTGATCGTCAACGTTGCAGAATTGGAATCATGGGTACTATGGTGATTTAGATTTTATTATATTATTTGTAGGTATTTTGTCGTTGTATGCTACTATTATTTTAGATGTTGTGAGTTTGTCACATATTCATCTTTTACGTTTTTTAACAATGTTGATCGTGTTATTGTATCTGATGTATTGTATCAATTTAAATTAATGAATATCGTTTTTCTTTAAAAAAAAATAAAAATAAAGATTTGGTTAGCTTAAACACCAACCCCTCACGTTATAAGAAACCGTTTTCCCCACTCAGTCTTCTTTTCAAACCCTTAGTCTCCACTCTCTAACACCAGCAAAACCTAAATTCTCCACTCTCTAACACCAACAAAACCATAATTTCATATTCCACTCTCAACACACAGTACCTACGGTGATTTCACCCCATCCAGAGGGTCATTCCAAAGGGTTCTAAGTAGCGAATCATTCTTCTTAATTTCTAAACACAGTTTGATTTTGTTTAGAACTCTGCTTTTGAATTAGGGTTTTGAGTTCAAAATGTCACGATCAATTTCAACTGAAGATAGGATTAGTTCCTTACCAGATCCAATTATAAGTCACATTCTTTCTTTTCTTCCAACCAAAATCGCTGCAACCACAAGCATTCTATCAAAGAGATGGAACCCATTATGGCTATCACTTCTCGTTCTTCACTTCGACGACGAAACCTTTCAAAACTTCGAATCCTTTATCCATTTTGTGTCCTCTGTCTTTCTCTTACGAGACATTACTTTACCCCTCCAATCATTCCAACTCAAATGTTCAAACACTTCTGCCATCCAGCCACAAGATATCAATCGATTTGTTCACGCTGTTGCACAACGTGGAATCGAAAACCTCAATCTTGAAATGCCTGGCATGGTAGCATTACCTCGTAGCATTTTACGTTGCAAGACCCTTGTTGTTCTTCATTTGAAAGGGCTTAAAGTGAATGACATTTCCCTTGTGGTTGTGGATTTCCCTCTGCTCACAACTCTCCATTTGTCTAGTGTACTTTTCGAACGTTTTGAATATCTCTTGGAGCTTCTATCAGGATGTCCCATTATTGAAGAATTGCAAGTAGAAGATTTAAGTGTACACAATTTCGAGTGGATTTTTATACATGAAAAGTCTGTTGTAGTGGAAAAGTTTCTAAGCTTACTACCAAATTTGATCAGAGCTAGCATTACAAAATCACCTTCTGATTTGACGAAGCTGGCCTCTATGCTTTGCTCAGAGGCTCAGGTTCTGCGTGCAGAATTTGTAAGAATAATATTATGGTTATGATTTTTAATTAACTAACTTCATTTACTGTTGTGATTTGGAGATTTTTTTCTCTCTTCCTCTATGGTTTTAGGGTTTGACTAACTTTTTGTAAATTGCAACAGCATATGAGTCTGGGAAATCATACTCTGTTTCACAACCTAACCTACATAGAGCTTATTGTTAAGCATAATCATCATGATAAGTGGAAGTGGTTGCTAGGAATGCTGAAACACTGTCCCAAACTGCAACATTTTACCATTCATGAGGTTATGTCTAGAATTTTATTTTCTTTTTACCTCACCACTTTTTGACCTATTTTTATTAAAAAAAATATGTGAATTGCTGGCAGGATGTTGAGAATGGAGAGGAAGTTGTGGATAATTGGGTGGATACAACAATTATTCCAGGATGCCTTTCAACACAACTCAAAACATGCCTGCTTACAGGCTATAAATGCACAGAATGTGAGCTTCAATTTGCAAAATATATTATGCAGAGTTCAAAAGTATTGAAGACCATGTCAATCAAGAGTGCCTCTTCCGTAGATACAAATGCCAAGCACCAAATTTGGATGAAACTTGCTTCGTGGACAAGGGCCTCATCAACATGTAAACTCTTATTTGATTGATGAAAAAGTTAGATCATAGTTTGCAATAGTTCTTATAAGTCGTCTATTTATATTAGATTTTTCGCATGCAATGGTAAAACTTGATGGTTTCAAAGCATGGCCTCTTTCATTTTGACCTCTACGGCATTTAAATTATCAAATGTATATTGACTTTAACGTAATTAATTGATGCTAGATCCTCTCAACTTTTTTCATTTTTTTTTTATTGATGTTTGCTTTGTACTTGGGTTACATTACATCGATGTCTGTCATTTTTTTGATAGACTTGTTGTGGACTCTTGGGAAGGAGTAAAGAATATCAAAATTTGCAACTACATAGACTAGAGTAGGAGAGCATCATAATGCTTTTAATTGAAAACGGATAGTGTAATCTCATTTTGTGCATCAAAACTTACAACAATTGGGACTGGTTTCTTTTCAAACATTTTGAATATCAGATAACATTGAAAACCATTTAGGTTGCATTTGTTCAATAAATCTTTGTGGGCTTAGGTTATGCGGTTACACTAGTTTATTATGTTTGAATATGTCATTTTGTTTTTGTGAAAATAAAATTAAAGTGAAATTTCATATTTTTCATTAGTATCAGTCAGGTGTATCATGTTTTCCATGAAAATTGCTATTCAGGCCACTCTCTTAGGCTCCCTGAAATGGCAGTTTTACCCCATGGTAGTTAAATGTCGTTCCAGATTCAGATTTGCACATACAACGAGAAGAAAAAGAAATCCTGCGGCAGTTATGTACCATTGGAAACCATACAGCATACACCATTTTCTTTCATTACTAAAACGGTACAAAGTATCACTTCATTCATTATTCGAACTGCTCTCCACACTCAAAATTCTTTCAATTTAACTATTGTATAGATCAGCACACGATAGTTAAGTGTCATCGGAGGTATTTTTTTAAACGGCAAATATTATTACTAGCACAAGAAGCACTTAGCTCGGAAAAGGAGGAAAAAGAGTACAACGGCGGCCTATAACAACAGCCCCTTCACACCAACTGACAAACACTCAATAAAAAAACCCCTTAAAATCCTTCCTCACAAACAAAGAAGGACACAGAGAAACAAAACCAACTGATATACAATCATAAAAAACGGTACAGAGGCCAAAACTAAAACACCCCAAAACCAAACCAGCTCCACACCAACAAGAAAACGGCTACTGTCATGACAGTAAAAACAACAAAAGCACCTAGCATCAAAAAAACCACAAGCACCGCACCCTTATCTCATAAGACACTCTCTTGGGTTCCAACACCACTCGTAGTATAAACACGCCGGAATCTTTAAACGAGCAAGACTCCACCGCCACGACAACACCTTAATCTCGTCCACTATATTCATCACCTCATAAACCTTGTCATTGAAGATTTTATCATTTCTAGCTTTCCATATCAACCAAATTGTGGCATGCCAAATTAATCTAAAGCCCCTCATAATCTTCTTATTACTCACTCCCGCATTCCAACAAAACCAATGGTTAAACAAATTCGGGGGCATAATGAAAGAGGTATCAATCCAAACAAACAATTCTAACCACACTCCTCTCACCACCGGACAATGCAAAAAGAGATGGTTTGAGGTTTCCAAAGCTCCATCACACAAGACGCACACACCTCAACGACGCCTCTTGGGGGATAGTGTGTCTTCTACTAAGGTTAATCCTCGTCGGAATTCGATCTAACAATAACTTCCAAGATAGCGCCACTACCTTAGAAGGTGCGACACTCTTCCAAACTTGTTACTCAGTTTACACAAGTGATCCGAATACTAGCGGTTTACACAAAACAACATCCAAACACATTAAAAAATATTAGTTTTTTTTGTTGCAGTTTTTTGAGTCGGTTTATGGTTTTATTTTGTATCGGTTTGAATTTGAACACCCCAAGTTCTACACAGTTCGTGAATTAACCTTTGTAGTTACACACATGAGATATTTGATTAAAATTCATCAGTTTTCACACTTTACTTTTGAAGATGAACTTTGTTACTCAAACTTTTCTAACTGAACAAAACAACTAATATTTGAAATTAGTTTTAAACAACATATTTCAGTAATCATTAGAATGATTTGGCCTTAACACATGCCAATTTTGTCGGCTTAACATATTTCAATGTCGCCAACTGAAATTGATTCAGCGCTATCAGTCGATCACTCGTCCCTTGATTAACTTGTTGGATTTTTTTTTTCTAATTTTGTTCACACCATATCAGTGAGACTTGTCATTTGAATGTATCACAACTAATGGATTCTCAGCAAGCAAATCGCATAAAACATTATTATAATTGGCATCCTACTCTTCATTTTACATCTGCGATTAGAAAAATAAATCACTAAAAAAAAGCGATTTTTATTATAATGAGATCAAAAATATAAATCAAAATATAGACACATGGATATTGTTAAGGTATATAAATTCCCTCCTTATTGGTCCCTCATTGTGATGATCCAATTGAGTTAACGGAGGAAAAAATTAACATACAATTTTTTTGTCCCTCAACTAATTTTCAGTTTGGTCTCATAAGTCTTAAAATCATCATTTTTGTCCCTCTTGTTTTGCTCCGTTAGTCAAAAATGTCACTCGGTTTTAACTTTAACTTTAAATATCTAAAGTGGAACACAAACATTATTGGTCCACCATAAACCTTATTAATTCTTTTAATTTTAACCATTCGATCGTTTTTTATAAAAAAGTGATTGTTGGATCATGAAGTTTATCGTATCTTATAGTATACCATCAGTAGCTTATTTTTTTTGCCAATTTCTTCATGAAAAAAAACCCAGAAAAACAAAAAAAAAAATCATTATTCTTTTCCTTTTTTTCCATTTTCCAAAAAAAAAAAAAACTCTTCTCTCTTGCGACAACAAAAGCTCTTCTTCTTTCCTCAATCACCACCACCCACTTCCAGCCACCATTACGTCTCCGTCCGGCCTCCTTTGGCAACCCCACCACCACCATTAAATTCCTATATTCTTCCTCTTCAATAACCATTAACTTATTCAACAACATCATCATCATCAATTCGACAACCCATATTCCTCTCTCAAAAACCCAGATTCAACAATTAAGAATAACACACAAATTCATAATGTATCGCAGCAAAAACAAATTCTTCTCCTCACTCTTTCACTTGAGTAAGAACAACACAACAAATTTGCTTGTACGTGCCTTGGCCTTTTGTTTTTGGTAGATAGGCGTGTTGTACCTAAGCTGGTGTGGTTCTGTTTGTTATGGGGAAAGCTTTATGTGCTCCTCTTGTATCTTTGAAGTAGTCCCACTACCTTTTGTGGTTGTGCTTTTGTTATATATATCTGAGTCTCGTTAACGTGTCGGGGACACTCTTTAAACATGCTAAAATAAAGTAATTATTCTTTTAAAATTTAAAAGTTTAATTTTCAATGTACTGGTTACATAAACTTTTATAAAAAGTTACTATTAAAAGTCCTTAATCAGTGCCCCTGTTCCCGGTATATTTTGCAGTTAAAAAAAATAAATTGTGAACCACTTTTCCAGCACGGTGGAGGAGAACTCTGGTGCGGTGGTTGCCAACAAAACTGCTTAGGTCGCAAATATAGGGGTTTTGTTGAGAATTTCAAGAGGAAGAAGATGATGAACTTAGTTTTTCCGATGGTAGCTCGCGGTGGCCGGAAAACAAGAGAGAAGGGATGATTGGGGTTTTTGAAATTTCACACATCTAGAAAATAAATGGGTGATTTTTGAAGAGGAGGAAGAGAGGAATTTAATGGTGGTTTTGGTTTGGTCATACGACCTCGGATGGCAGCTCTACGACCTCTGGAAGGGGGTAGCATGGTTGCAACAATGGTGGAGAGAAGAAAACTTCTCTGGTTTTGTTTTACACGAGAACGAGAGAGAGGGAGGAACTTGTGGCGTGGTGTTGTGTTTGTTTTTGAAGAAAATAATTAGCTATCGATGGTATACCATAAGATATAATGTATTTCATGATCCAGCAATCACTTTATTATTAAAAAAAATCTGACGGTTAAAATTAAAAGAAAGTAAGGTTTATGGTGGATCAACATTGTTTGTGTTTCACTTTAGACATTTAAAGTTAAAGTTAACAGCGAAGGACCTTTTTGACTAACAGAGCAAACGCAAGAGGGACTAAAATGATGATTTTAAGACTTATGGGACCATAGGGAAAACTATAAATTAGTTGAGAGACCATTGAATTAATTTAGCCTTTAACATTTTATATTTTCAATCAATTCTGAGTTGTTTTCACTAGAATTGATGACAAGCAGTTTGTGGTAGATTTTAATGTGTCGGTGTTCAGCAGCGAAGTTCAATAGAAAAAGATACTAGAAGGAACAAGACAAAGTTCCTAGGTTACCAACGGATAATTTATGTTTTTTAAAAAAAAATACAAAAAACAAAATTACATTAATACCCTTTTTTAAAGGTTGTTTTAAAAAGAGACAATGTGGTTTTTTTTAAAGGTTACCTTTGTATATTATCAGGGTCGGCCCTGTGCAAGTGCAACAATGCCCTTTGCACACGACCTCAAACTTAGAGGCGCTTTAAAATTTGAAGAAAAAAAACTTGTATCTACAGACAAAATTTGACCCAAATGTCACTTTTCCTTAGGTAAAAGTCTAGAAGAAAACAATTTTGCCATCAATATTCATAAGTAAATGTCTATTTGTCTGTAACTAAAATTCATGTTTGAACTATGTCTCATATATTTAACTGCAACTTAATTGTCTGTCACTGCATGTGGTAAGGCTAGACAACAAAACCCAACCCGTTCGGAACTGAAAAATCCGCCCAACCCGTTACTGATTTGGACCGGTCAGAACCAACACAACCCACCCGAGAAATCGCGTAAGCCGTTGAATTGACATATGACGAAACCAAAGGTTTAAACGGACGGGAAGAAACTGTGATATGTTGATCGTCAGTTTGCTCGGATTTGAGTTTTGAGCCCAAACCCCAACCGGACCCGTCCGTTGTCCACCCCTTATTATGTGGTGTTGCATTTTTTTTCCAATCAATTCTTTACAAATGAAAACTGTATAGGTAATTCTAAATAATATAAATTTTAAAAAAATATATAAATTCTTAAAAATTCAAAACTAATATAAATTCTCCAATTATTTTATTTTTGAGCAAATAGTCACTTTAGTCCTTGACTCTGCACCTCAGTGTCACATAGGTCCCTGACTCAGGATTAAATACAAATAAGTTCCTAACTATGCACTTTCGTTATCACTTTAGTCTCTACCGTTAAAAAATTCTGTTAATTGAAGATGTGACACATGGATTATGCTGACAAGGAGTATGACGTGTCACAAAGACTAAAGTAAAAGTAGAAAATGGTCACTTTGGTCCCTGAACCGAAAATCAATATCCTCAAATTGAATCTCAGATCCCTAAATCTCAAATCCCTAAATGTCATCTAATTATCTCTTTTGTTCAAAATCAATCTTCCATTAAACATCAACCTACTGCTAGGTCCTGACAATAAACACAAAACTTCACTAAGATCCATAGCAAGTTGTTAGTTTAACATGCTACCTACTATCAGCAACATACTAAAAAGAAATATAATTAACTGATGTAATTAACAAGATCCTTGCATAATGTATTTGGAGAAGAACAATATGGTTTGTTCACTTTGTTTATATATGAAGTGGTTAGTTATCTAAGACAATAGGTTGCATCCATAACAAGTAAAATACTGTTGCAACTCAGAAAAACCATATTAACATATGGAAATATGGTTTTTCTAACAAAACAGAGAAAAAAGATTATAACATATTAACATTTGCAAATTATATCACAGCAGGTTTAAAAATAGAGAAATGATATTTGTACAACTATTTTGGTACAATTTCGTACAACTTTCTCTTTCATACTCGTATTATGTTTTTATCCTCTCTTTCTTTTTATCTCTCTGTTGTTTTTAACCAATGAGAAGAGAGAGCAACAAAGTTGTCTCAAAGGTTGTACCAAAATGGTTGTTAAAATATCATTACTCACAAAACATGAAAATCTACATAATAACGCTGCAATGATGGCAAAATAACATTGAATAACTTCGTATCAGCCACAAGATCCTTAGAGCATCCACAATGGTAGTTCCTTAACAAGGACTCCTTAAATGGACCACACGTGACACATCATTTATTTATAATTTTTTTAATAAAAATACCAATTAAGGACTCAATGACTCCAATGATAATACACTAATAAGGACTCCAATGAAAAGTACTTAAATATGTCACACTAGAGAAATGCTGGCAACACACATTCTAACACACATTTTTCAACACACTCTCTTTAATTTGGTTAGAATTCACATAGGACCCACCAAAATTATATGGGACCCACATGATTTGGTGGGTCCCATGTGAATTCTAACCAATCAAAGAGAGTGTGTTGAAAAGTGTGTTGCTAGCATTCTCCGTCACACTATCTTTATATCATTAAACAAAAATAATTTACCTATTACTCCTTTTTACAAGTGAGACCAAATAGTACACATTTTATTACTCATTTATGCAAGTGAGACCAAGTAATACACATTTTATTAATTTTTTAAACTTGAGACCCGTTAATTATCCAGGAGAGAAAGAGTCATTATATAATTGTCCGTTCTTTCTTCAATAGAAGGTCTTTAACGGGGAGTGATCCTTATTAAGTAAGGACCCCATTGTAGATGCTCCCAGGATGTTCATCTATAAAATGCAAAACTAATATAAATTCTCCAATATTTTTTTATTTTTATTTACAAATTCTGAATATTTTTTGTGAGCTCAACATCCCACACACCACCGTATTTCCCCATCGATCTTCATTTTCAGAAGTCTCAAACACCTTGAAACCCTCGTATTCATTGTCCACTGAAAATAGCTACACTTTATACAATGATTCAGCCCATCCATTTCATTTCTTCTTCAAACCCTTTACTCAATCGCTTTCTGGGTCTGGGTCCCTCCAAACAGTGAGTTCAAAATGTCACGATCAAATCCAAAAGAAGATAGGATTAGTGCTCTACCAGATCCAATTATAAGTCACATTCTTTCTTTTCTTCCAACCAAAATCGCTGCAACCACAAGCATTCTATCAAAGAGATGGAACCATTATGGCTATCACTTCTCGTTCTTCACTTCGACGACGAAACCTTTCAAAACTTCGAATCCTTTATCCATTTTGTGTCCTCTGTCTTTCTCTTCCGAGACATTACTTTACCCCTCCAATCATTCCAACTCAAATGTTCAAACGCTTCTGGCATCAAGCCACAAGATATCAATCGATTTGTTCATGCTGCTGCACAACGTGGAATCCAGAACCTAAACAGATATGTTATATTAGTGTGTGCTCCACTTGAAAGTCTGACAAACAAGTATAATATCATTAATTGTTTCTAAATCATGACATCCACTTGCTTGACTAAATGGAATCAAAGCCTACAACAATCGGGACTGGTTTCTTTTCCACTAATTTGAATATCTGGTAACAATGAAAACCATTTAGGATGCTAAGCTCTTCTAATAACACGATTAAGGAAAAGCAAATTGAGTTGAAGAGAAATGAACTAATTTTTACTAAGATATTTTACTCTTATGATATATAACCTTCATTTATTGAATTTTTGTTTGATAAATTATAGGTGTAATTCAGCTTAGTGATTGAATGCTGGTTTGGTATTTTTTCTGTGTTTGTTATTCTGCTAATTATGCATTCCGTTTTGTTTACATACCAATTCATTGCATACTAGTTTGCATTTGGTTTGCACTTGGGTATTGCTAGTATTTATAGCTTGTGTGCTAATAATAGTGCTTATAGTAGCAAGAGAAGACACATACATATAAGACATTGTTACTCAACTGAAATTGGTATTATCTGGCTTGAGTATGTGAAAAGTGAGAGAAATCTTACTGATCCTTTAACAAAAGGATTGTCTTTGAGATGTCGAGGTCCGTGAATGGAGGAAAGTATGGTGGATACCTGATTAGTGGTCAATCAAAGCCATATGAGTACTTGTATGCACTTCATTTTCCATCTCTATGAAGTTTGGTAGTGTTTAATCAAAGGAGTTATTGAGCTATTTCATTGCAACACAAATGATCAAGTAACTGACATCATCACATGGCCTTCAAAGTAGAGTGAACGTATGTAAAACAATAGATTAAACTGATTGCAAAATTGAAATTCAGTTTAAGGGATGATCTCCTTTTCTAAGTTTTAATTGGGCCTCCCCTTGTGTCGATAGGCATGGCCTTAGTTTTGGAGACTAGTTTTGTTATATGAAAGACAATTACTCCTAGGATTAGGCATGTCCTGGCGTTGGATACCTGTCGTGTCCGACATCGACACATATAATTACATTGAATTATGTCATTTTCTCAAATTATTGATTATTGGTGTTGACATATCTGTATAGTGTCTAGTGTCTTTGTCTGAGTTTGTGCTTCATATGTTTTGTTTGTGGCTTTGTTTTGGAGATTAGTTGGTTGTGTCATGTGTGTATAGTTATAGAAAGAGAATCAATAGAATCCAGTTCGGTCTTTGTATAGCTTTCCCTTTTCTAAGGCTAAACTGGTGTGTTTTTGTGATTATCAGTTTGCTTTGTGATGGGTGTTCTGCTTTTACTATTTTTCAGGAAATCCGGGTGATAGTAATAATCCTATTTTTACCTGCTTTCGGTTGGTTTATGTTCTCTTAATACAAGATTGGCCTTGGTCGTTCTCAAGGATCTTGTAATCTCGTGGGCATAGCTAATGCAGTTATGCCTGTTTATTTTGTTTGAATATATCATTTTGCTTTTGCCAAAAATAAAATTAAAGTAAAATTTCATATTTTCCGGGTGATAGGTCATACGTGTAAGCGTGAATTTTGAGGATTAGTCTTTGTAATTGTGAAAAAAAAAGGTGCATATGTGTGTGTTCAAGCTTCCTCCACCTCAGATATTCAACGATGAGAAAGAATTTGTATTGCATGACGTAGAGTTGGCAATGCAATGGCCCACCATTCTCTTTTAATATGATACATTTTCCACCATGTGACCAGTCATTCTAATCTGTCTTGGTTTTGCAGTAGAGTTCATTATGTTTCACTATACTTTTGAAGTTGGAATTTTTCTTACTCAAACTTTTGGAGCTGACCGAACAAACTGTTATTTGAAATATTTATATTTTCAATCAGTTTTAAAGTAGAAAATAGTTTACTGCATTATTAAAAGGAATAAATTTTACCCAAGAGCACTTATGACACAATGTCTTAACTTAACTAAGGTCCTATTTCGAATCCAATCCTGGGGCATGCAACAACGTTAAATCTCTTAAGGAAAATTGTCGCCCATTCATGTCCTATAAAAAAGATTAGTATCTGCATAAATAATGCTTTATACAATTATTATTATTTGCTTGATTTGTAAAAAAAAGGGGTATTATATAGGTAGTTTGTCAACCAGAAAAAGGTATTCTTTGCTTGAGAAAATACATTCTAACTCTTGAGGTAGCTAATATATTGATGTATGTAGAAGAAAATTCAATTTATTTTGACTAGTTCTAATAGAGACTACAATTACATAAACTACTTAGTGGGATACTTAACAACGCATTCATCCTGAATGGAAAACAATTGCTTCATTGTCAATCCATTTGTTACATAGAACCTAGTAATGTATAAGTTTCAGTTATCCTTAGTCATAAGATAATACTATCTCCTTAAATCTAGAACTCTCGAGTTTTTTCCTTTCCTTTCCATAAGATCTATTTCATTTTTTTTTTATACAATTTTTTTTCTTCAAATTTTCAACTGAAATAATTTTTTTTATTTTTGATGGAAATTCTTTCCTGTTTTTCATTTTAAATAAATAAATGAATTAATTATTTCTTTACCAATATACCTTTGATTATATTACATTTTTTTCTTCAAGCTATAATAAATACAGTTATATGTTAGAAACATAAGTCAATTTTCTATCATGAAAGTCAATTCGAAAGGACATAAATTCATGCAAAATATAAAGAAATACAACGAATAAGTGGTCCATCTCCATGATAATGAACCATACATAGCATGAAAATTTCAATACGCATCTGCAAAGTCACATAAAAACGTGTTGTTGACTATTAGCATGGCCAGGAAAAAGAGGTCACTTATGAAAAATTTAATTCATCATTTATCATAACTAGAAGCAATCATCTCAGTAATGGATTTCAACAATTACAAAAATATGTTCATGTTGTTCATTTTGACCTTGCTGTGTTTTAATATTCTTGATGTTAGTGTTGCCATAGACACCATTACATCAACTCAGTTTATCAAGGACCCTGAAACTCTAAGCTCCAAGAGTGGTAACTACACCTTAGGCTTTTTTAGTCCTGAAAATTCTACGAATCGTTATGTCGGAATTTGGTGGCAGCCTCAATTCACAATCCTATGGGTGCTTAACAGAGACCAACCTCTCAAAGATTCTTCTGGTGTTGTTAGAATATCTGATAATGGTAATGATCTCGTGGTATTGAATGGAAAGAAAGAGGTGATTTGGACATCCAACGCACCGAATGTTGCAACCAATTCAAGTTTGAAACTTTTAGATTCAGGGAACCTTGTACTGCTTGAAGGCAGAACAGGAAGAACTATATGGGAGAGTTTCCAGCATCCTTCAAATGTAATGTTGCCAAACATGAAACTTACTAGCAACAAAATAACAGGTGAGAAAGTAAAACAAACATCATGGAAAACACCTTATGATCCATCCATTGGAAGCTTCTCTTTAAGTGTTGAAAGACTTACTATACCTGAAGTGTTCATCTGGAACGAAAATCAACCGTATTGGCGAACTGGTCCGTGGAATGGTAAGATTTTTACAGGACTTCCATATATGACAACTCATTATCTCGGTGGTTTACATGTTGGAGATGATGGAGAAGGAAATGTTTCATTCTTTCAAATAACATCAGATACAGTTGGTCTACTAATCTATAATTTGAGTTCAGAAGGAAATTGTGAAGAGAAATGGTGGGATGAAAAGAAGAAAGAATGGAAAGTAACATGGAATAGTCATGAAATGGGATGTGATGTTTATGGTGTATGTGGACATTTTGCAAGTTGTAATTCAGAAAGCTCACCGATATGTAGCTGTTTGAAAGGGTTTGAGCCAAAGAACAAAGATGAATGGAATAGACAAAATTGGACTGAAGGGTGTGTTAGGAGGACACCTCTTCAACAGTGTGAAAGATACAGAAATCAAAACACAAGTGAAGACAGTAACGCTGATGGTTTTTTGAAACTGTCGATGGTCAAAGTTCCCGATTTTGCAGACGGATCATCTCTCACACTGTCATCAGAAACATGCAGAAGTCAGTGTCTGGAGAATTGCTCCTGTGTTGCATACTCTTATGATGCTGACATTGGTTGTATGTCTTGGACTGGAAATCTAGTCGACATACAAAAATTCTCAAATGGAGGACTTGACTTGTATATTCGTGTAGCACACACAGAACTTGGTAAACATTGTATGCTAGTTGTTATTTGATCTATTAACTGAATTCACCTGTCAGGGTTTTTGACTGAAAAATTTCAACATTCCTTGGTTACAGATAAAGAGAGAAACATGACAGTCATCATCATTATTATAACCGTGCTAACAGGAACTGTCTTTGTTCTTGCTTGTGTGTATATCATGTGGAGAAGGAGAACTAACCATCATGGTAATATATCATCTTATTGGATTCAAATTATACTATAGAAGAGTTTTCTACATATTAGTAAAGTTAATTCAAATCATATACAATCTGAATTTTGATAAAATTAATTTCATTCCAGTAACTAGTTTCTGTTTGCTTTAATTGAAAACTTTCAAATCACCATCACTGTCAATTTCTTTGTTGTTTCGTGCTTCCTACTACTAATTCATGACTTTCAAATATATCAGCAAGCATTCGAAGTGACAACGCGATTGGAGAACTCTCCCAAGTTAAACTCCTAGAGCTATTGCTATTTAATTTTGGCAAGCTTGCAACTGCAACCAACAACTTTCACTCATCCAACAAACTTGGGCAGGGTGGTTTCGGACCAGTATACAAGGTATATTAAATGCGGTAAGTTTAATGATATTTAAGCTCATTATCAATATTAGTTATATCTTCATTTCTCTTTTAGGGGGCAATGCATGATGGTCAGGAAATAGCAGTTAAAAGACTTTCTAAAGCATCTGGACAAGGTCTAAAAGAATTCATGAATGAAGTAGTGGTCATTTCTAAGCTTCAACACCGCAATCTTGTAAAACTTCTTGGCTGTTGTGTTGATGGAGAGGAAAAGATGTTGATATATGAGTACATGCCAAACAAAAGTTTGGATTCATTGAGCAAAGACAGGTTGTAATTGTATAGCGGTATCAGAAAACATATCTTGAGGGTGCCCTAAAGCACTCATGGTATCATTATGAATATACAAACCAAAACTGTGAAAGCCTAAAAATATACACACCCGGTTGAGATGTGATATGATTGCATCGCGATGTCTAAGAATACGATCTAATAGATCGTTGTATCGAGTCGTTGGATCGTAGTCTCTTACCATAAAAATGGCTGCATGTGCAGCAGCACCAACTATGAGAAATCCCCCAATCCACATGTGATGTGTGAACAATGACAGTTGTGTCCCATAGTCCGTAGCTAGGTATGGATAAGGAGGCATAGCATACATATGGTGAGCTACAATAATGGTCAAAGAGCCTCTTAGAGGCAATGAGCCAATGAAGGTTTTGATTATCTAGGAAATTTTTGGAAGGACTACTTACTGGTTTTAAGTGTTGAAAGTTTTGCAATTAAGATGATTGGTGAGGTCAGAAAACTCAAAAGCTATATTATCTACTGTGTTCGCCTATCCACTGTAATATTATATTTGTGAAATATTAAAATTACCTTCTTGTTAAATCTTTACCCCCTACCATTCTGGCTGGTAATTTTTTTATAAATCGTAATCTTATGGTAATTTTTTTATAAATTGTAATCTAATGGTAGTTTAAAACTTTTTATTATCGTAGTTTACAGCCAAATTGTAAACCCATTCATTCATTTACTCCACTTTGTTTGAATACTATAGTTTCCGTTTCTCTTATTTTCTACCAATTTCGTGTGATAGATGAATGATACTTAAATTGTGGGTCTTAAAATCAGTATTGTTGATAGAGTCTAATAAAGGCTTTGCAGAGTCGCCCCTGGCCTGTACAGGACAAGTAAAAGCAGTGACGGAGCTGTTTAGTGTAGCGGTTACATAGTATCGCGCCTCAAAATTGGCAAAATGTAATATTTTAGACAGGCAAATGTAATTTTGGCATTTTTCAAGTGAAATCAATCCCTTAGCACAAAACAAAGGAACTTTAAGACAAGACTATCTTATCATTCCCTTGGCCATCATGACAGAACCTTAGCACAGAAGGAACACAAGTAAAACAAATCTTAACAGTAGAGCTTGTAGATATGTAAGCTAAAAATAGCAGTTTGCAAAAACTATGTTATGCTACAGTGCTGTAGTGTTTGTTAGTGCCGTTATAGCCGTTATTTGACTAACACTGGTCAACTCAGTTTCGTTCACCATTGGTTTCTCAATTATCAGAAGCCACCTTCAGAGATTTTCATTGGTCTGTTCAAATTTTCACCAGGTATGGCAGCCCCTTATTCTACTAGTTTGATATAGGTCTCATGTGCCAGCTGCCAGAGTACTAAATCCCAATCCAAAATCGATTAGATAATTATACTTTCCTGATTGACTATCATTCTGTTCATTCCGTCCCTCATCACATTTTTGCAAGCAAAGACACAAGTTACAATACCATGTTATATTGAAGATCAAATGAGACAAAAGGTTGCAGGATTGGGAGAAGAGACTTACAAATAAAAGATTAACATTATGAAGGAAATCTACTCACCTAATTAGTGTGTTACAAGAACAATGTTCATACAATTCTGGTAAAGAGGTTTCAAAGCATAAAATTTGGCTTAATAAACAGCAACATTTATCTAAGATCACCCTGTTTGAACATGACAACAAACTTATTATTCCACCCGAAAGCAAACGGAGTTCTACATAATGACACTGAGGTTCTTGTTAAATATTGTATTATTTGTTCAATATGATAATGTTTCTTTTTATGCTTGGGAATGAAGTGATGCTATCAATATTAGAGCAAGTAAATGCGTTTTCTCAAAACATGGTTGATCAAAGCATGAAGAAATTATAATAAGCTTCAGTTACCAACATTAGAGCAGACATATCCAATCACAAAATAACTATCAGAGTAACGGATTTAATCATCAGAGCAAATATTCAAAAACCAATATATTCGTTAGACGATAGAGCCCTAAGATGACATATTTCAAAGCAGCAAAGATTGAGTGAGATATCAGAGCAAAAGCACAATCAATATCAGAGAAAAAATAGGCAAACAAGAACGAACTCCGACAAGCACGATGAAAGTGATCGAGACTGATTGAATCTCCTCCCTTATTATTAACCACACAAAACCAGTATGCAATAAATACTAACAAATCAAGGTCCAGACCAAATGCAAACCGGTATGCATACAAAACAGTATGAAATTAGTAACAGGAATAGAAAATGCAAACCAAAATGCAATAAATCCACAAGTATACAAAACAGTATGCAGTTAGTAAACAGGAAGTCAGGAATATCAAATGCAAATCAAATACCAAACCAGTTTTCAATCACTAATAGCAATAGCAAAATGCAAACTTTTGAGGATCACTGCGGTTCGTTCGCCAGCCTCCCGGGCCCAAAGGGACAAAACCTTTGACACAATCTTTTTGCATAGCTCCTACACAGTCCTACTCACCCTTGTCTAAACATTTTCTAGCTCCCGAAAACTAAATTTTGTTTCGTCTGCCGTTTTTCACTGCCATATAGGCATTCTATTATTGTGCAACTGAATATTCCTCATTCTATCAACCCTAACAATATGTGTTGATTCTCTATTTCCCATGCCCTGCCTCATTTCATATCATAGGCCATGGTAGTTAGGAGATTGATAAGAAAGATTATATAATTTGGTTAATTACGAAAACAAATAGCATTTGCGAGAAAAAACAAGAACTAATTCAAACATATCTCTAGTAACTAAAAAATATACATGAAACGCAATAACATAATACTGCCATAACATTTGCATAGTACTGACGAAAAGCTCAATTACACAAAGCTGAACAACACATAATTTATTAAAAAAATGTCAATAAATAAAGGTTATATAAGAGAGTAAAATATTTGAGTAAAGAATATTTCATTTATCTTCATCTTTCTTTATTTTTCTTCACTAATGTTAATAAAGGATCTTAGCAACCTAAATAATTTTCATTGATACTACATATTAAAACTAGTGGAAAAGAAACCGAATCCCAATTGTCATAGGCCTTCATTCCAATTACTATAGCAAGTGGATGAAAGAATTCAAGAGAAGCAATTAGTGATAAAATTCTAAGAGCTAAACATGATGATGTTCTACTATATGTAAACAACCATCAACGAGATAAGATACGACTCGATTGAAAGGATCTGACATACCTTTAATACATGAAGAAAGCCAATACATATTTGAAAAATTTAAATGACAGAGTCAAAATGAAATAGAGGTCATGCCTTTGAAAACCATTAAATCTTAGCATTGCATAATTTAGAATCTAATACAAAAAGCACACATAAGAACTAATGCAGCTATGCCCTAACTGTCATCAATCAAATACGAGTTCACATGTTGATGAGGCCCTTGCTGACAAAGCTAATTTCGATATCATTAGGTACTTGAAATTTATATCTATGGGAGAGACACTCTCAATTGAAATGGTTTTCAGCACTTTTGCATTCTGCATAATATATTTTGCAAATTGAATCTCACACTCTGTGCCATTATACTCTATAAGGAAACATGTTCTGAGATGTGTTGAAAGGCATTCCGGAATAGTTGTTGGATCCATCCAATTATGCACAACTTCGTCTTCAATACTATAATTCTGTTAATAAAATAAAAATAGTGAAAAAATGTTGAGGTAAAAAGCAAAGAGAAAATCATTGACAAGAACAAAACCTCGTAAATGATGATTAGATTTTGAAGCTTTGGACAACGTTTGAGCACTTCTATCACCCACTTCCATATCCCAAGGAGTTGACTGTTGAGACTGAGTTCCATGCGGATTAGATTTTGAAACACAGGAAAATGGCTATAACGAATGTCCTCCTGTAGTGAGATATAAAAAAAGTTAGAATTGAAATAAATCCCAATTTCATTTAAACATTTATTGGAGAGTCGTATAATATTCTCACCAGTTCTACACACAGAATTTTTGCCCTGCATAGGAAAGTAAACAGAACACTCGCCATCATAGAAGACATGCGTGAAATGTTTGCTCTAATCAGATTTGGCAAGCATTGAGAATCTTCGGCTAAAACAAGTGTCTCGTTCAGGTTTTCATATACCCTAACACTTTCAAATTCCTCCAAAATGGGACATCCTGATAGAAGCTTTATGCAATGTTGAAGACATTCGAATCGCACATAACATAGATGAAGAGTTTTTAGGAGAGGGAAATCTACAGCCAATTGAGAAAGGTCATTCACTTTTAACCCAGACAACTGAAGAAAGACAAGGGTCCTACAACTGAAAATACTAGTTGGTAAATTGGCATTAACAGAAAATATTTTACTTTTGAAAATAGTCTCAGGAACTATTTTCTAAAGTAAAATATTTTGCAGGACCTTTTCAAAAATCAAAAGATTTTGCAGGGACTATTTTTCTAATAAATGAGTTCAGTCATCATGTGCCATATGTGTAAATCATCACAAAAATGGGACCAGGGATCAAAACCAAAATGAGGCATATTTGCAGGGACCAAAAACAACAAAAAAAAAATTACAGGGACTAAAACCAAAACGAGGCATATTTGCAGGGACCAAAACCATATTTTAGCCTTTATAATTATCTTTAGAGTATTACTTTTCCTACCCTATGGATTTCTAGCGCGCTCTATTTTTTCCGAAAATACCCTTGTCCGGATTATTTGTTCCGAATAGCATTGTTAGTATTTTCCAGATTTATCCGGAATGATCTTTTTTCAGAATTTTTCATTTTAAGCTTTCAAATTCGTAAAATAACTGGAAATAGAGATGTAAAACAGAAATAAAAAGACAAAAGAATAAAAACAACTCATTTTATTGATATATTAATAATACATTACAATAATGTTGAAGTTTTTTAAGTTTATTACATAAAAACCTAAAATTATTTCTAAGGGGAAGGGGGTATGCTATACCAATGGCTCTAGCCACTATTGGAGGGGAAACAGAGGGGGAGGAAAGAGGAGGGAGGGGAAGAAGAAAACAGTGCTACTGATAGGACATACCAGTAGCTTCACTATTGGAGGGGAAACAGAGGGGGCACAGGGGCCTTTAGGGAGAAGGAGACCATGATGATCAAACTTACACCCGGACAGACCAACCTCACACCCAGACTGACCCCTTCCCTGTTGACCGATCATATAACCCCTGATGGATTTCCAAAGAGGCCTCTTTCTGTGAAAGGCCAACGACGGAAACACGTCGTTGTAGAAGGAAGGGGAGAAGAAGAGAAGAGGGTGTGAGAAATGTGAGGAAATGAGGCTATTTATAGGGAAAACAAAATAGGTGGGAAGCCATAATTACAGTCAAAAAACGTGTAAAAACACGTTTTTCAACTTGACCACCGCCTAAAACGTTTGAAAAACGTTTTCTTTGTGGTGCAGACCACCGGTCAAAAGCTTCTGATGCAGTCTGGAATATGTAATCCGGATTACACATGGATTCCGGATTATATATTCCGGAAAAATACGATCATGGTGAAACTACAGGAAACTTTGCTCTTCTTGTAGGGTGATGGATGGTTTGTGTGATCCACATTGCACCAAGAGTTTATGTGGTCCTGAACGCCCAAATAACTCTATAAATTGGGGTCCCTGTTTTCATTACAAGTAAACTACACCTAAAAAAAATCATGGAATTCTCTGGCTTTGATTTAAACACTAAGCTAGCGGCAGTCTACTACAACGATGGAAAACCACCCCATCTGTTTAGGATTCGCAACGATGTCACCCTTTCCGGGCTGAAGGACCAGCTGGATCAAATCAACCGTCAACTCAACCACAGAGACACAAGGAGGATGGTCGGTGTTGAATATCGATGTCCATTGTCCGACTCAGCCGGATCACTTCAGTTCAACCGGATGAAACTCAAAAACGATAACGACGTGAGAACCATGTTCTCTGTCTTTGGTCAACACAGTACTAGAGGACCGATCGAGTTGGACGCTTCGTTGGTTAGATCTGCTAAACAAATTCGAAAAAGTTTGATTTGGCCCAGGAAATACGAAGAGATTAGGGCTCTGCTAGAGAGACCAGAGGAAGAAGTTAGTTTAGATGATCCGTGATAATGTGCTATGTTTTAATTAATCGTGTGTTTTATGTTGTTTTAATTACGTGTTAGTTGTATGTTGTTGAATTAAGTTGTTGCATTATGTTTTGAATAATATATATTATTTAAACTTTCGTTATGTTTTAATTTACGTCAAAGATGTTCATTTAATCGATAAAATAACCAAATATATGCATTCCGGATTATGAAATCCGAATTCACATAGGGCGTAAGTGTATTCTGGATTACTAAATCCGGAATACTTCAGCATAGGATTCTTTTGTATGGACCACATTGCACCAAGAGTTTATGTGGTCCACAACATCCAAAGACCCCTATAAATAAGTGCTCTCCGGTTTTCAGCTTTAATACCAGCAAAACACACAAACACACCATAGAAAACCATGAAATTTTTTGTCATTGTGCTGAGGATCTTTGTCATGCTACCGCAAAATAGATAGCTATCTATGTGACAAATAGATTGCTCTCTATGTGCCAGCATGCTGAAAATCCTCAACATGCTTTCAAAAATATATAGTTACTCCTTGTTGCCTTCTTGATAGATAGATAGATAACTCAAAAATATCAAGAGGTTGCTATGAGTTAGATCTTGCTGCATGCCAGATGAATATGTCATTTGGCAAGACAGCATGATCTAACTCAAAGAAATCCTCTTGAAACACCAAACGAATATGATGAATATGTTGTTTTTATTCTTATGTTACGTTACGTACCTTTGTTTTATTTTTTCCCAAGCCATTCGCCACGAAAAAGCTCCAGAATACAAGGTCTGATGTTGTCCGGATTGTAAAATCCAGACAAACTTTATGCATTCCAGAATATTAAATCCGGAACCCTTCAGTTTATTTTTGGACAGTGACATTTCATCAAAGGTTTGACCGATTAGTGGAGTTTTAATGCGCTTTTTGGATGGTTTTGAATGACAAACACGTTTTCCTTGACTTCCAAATGACCTTGGACTTGTTTTAGGCTATAAATAGGCTTGCATGTTCACCAAATTCCTTCATTCTTCACTTCATCTCTTTTATTTCAATTTCTTCAAATTTTTTAAGTTTTGTAGGAGTGTTTGCAGTATCATGGTTATTGTTGACCGTTCATATGACCCCTGCAATTGCATTGCAGCTTATGCGAGGGTTATATAACGGTCAACAGAGACCCTTGACATCAAAAAAAGACACTAAAATTTTATTTCGACGTTGTCCGGATTTTAAAATCTGGAGTGCACTAACAATCTGATTCGAAAAATAAAATCTGGACCAGGGGTATTTTTGTCATTATTGCAGGACGTGTAAGAAGGCAACAGGGTGGGAAAAGTAACATTCTTATTTTTATATCATATACTTTACCTTTAAAATTTGAATTGATTGCAATGTTCGGCACCGGCACCAATAGGATTGTGAAGTTACCATTAACTGTACAGTACCCATATACAAGCCTAAGGTAAAGTTACCACTCAGTGTGGCACAAAAGTTACCAATTCGGAATTTGGTGGCAGCCTCAATTCACAATTTGGTGGTACCGAATTTTGAATTTGTAATTTTTTTTATATATAATATACTTTACCTTTGGAATTTGAATCAGTTGCACCATTCGGAACCCATAGAATTGTGAATTGAGGCTGTCACCGAATTTTGATGTAGTGATTTGTAGAATTGTCAGGGCTGAAGAAGCCTAAGGTAAGGTTACCACCCAGTGTCCTTGATAAACTGAGTTGATGTAAATGTAATAATGGTGTATATGGCAACACTAACATCTAGAAAATTAAACATAGCATGATCAAAATGAAGAACAGAAACATATTTGTGTAATTGTTGAAATTCATTACTGAGAAACATATTTCATCTTGAGACTCCTTGGCCATGCTAATAGTCAACAACAAGGTTTGATGTGTGACTTTGCAAGTGCGTATATAGTTCAGTATCATGGAGATGGACCACTTTTATTCAATGTTGTATTTCATCTTGTAACTTAGCTAAGTACTAGTAACTAATAAAACTATCTTATGCATTCTTTTATGTTGTTTAAAATGACTTTCATTATTTTTGGTATTTTATACAATCTAAACCAATATTATTTTAGGATGAAGAATAATCAAAACATACACGATACTAGGTTCTGTATAACAAAGAGAACAAAGGGATTAACTTGACTATGAAGCAATACTTTTCCAAATTAATATCTGGTACACCACCTTGCGCGTGTTTATTAATATTTTAAAGCACACTATGAAGGATATTTCATTGTTACAACAACATAATTAAACCTTGTCTTATCTTGCATCTTTTAGGAAACATATTTTTGGTTATTCAAGCAGGTATATTAAGATCATGAAATCGTCATATCCAAATCGAACTACCAGAAGTGAATTCATAGAGCAGGAGAAGTGTGTTTAAAGATTTTATGACAATGTCATAGAGCCAAAATGAACAAATTTATCTTAGTGAGTGAAGCAATATCCAAAAAAAAAATAGGAGGTTTTTCTCTCATAGTGAGTAGCCTTCAGGTTTTTCTCTTTCTATGAGAAGTCATCTTCCCCTTAGAATTGTTGGTAGATCCGCCAACCAATGGAGACTATCCTTCGAAGTTACAGAGGAAGCTAGTTCACATGATGATTTACAATTACAACTCTATTTGGTGGAACATTTTTTAAGTGAAATCAATCATGCAGTACTCCGTACCATACAACATTGCCGGTCTGACTGCTGTCCGATAGAACTTTCCTTTCAGCTTAGTAATACTTTCTTATCACACAAAACACCTGAGGCTCTTCTCCATTTCAACCACCCAACTTGAATACGATGATTTACATCTGCTTCTATTTCTCCGTCATTTTGTATTATGGACCCAAGATATTTAAACCGTGTAACTTGGGGTATGATATGATCTCCAACTTTCACCTCCAAGGTAGACGCACTTCTCCTTTTCCTGAAGTTACATTCCAGATACTCCGTCTTGCTTCTACTCACGCGGAAACCATACGCTTCTAAGGCTTGCCTCCAGGTCTCTAGCCTCCCATTTAACTCCTCCCTCGACTAACCAAGCAAGACTGCATTGTAACATAGGCCTTGGTATTGGTAAAGTGAGATTTATAAGGAAGACTATGTAATTCGGTTAATGGGGAAAACAAATACATATCAGGAAGAAAAAAACCTAAGAACAAAGTCAAGCATCTCTCTGGTAACTAAAAAATTCATTATATGCAATGCACAATCTAATACTGCAATAACATTTGCATAGTACTGATAACAAGCTCAACCACACAGAAAATATTAAAGAAAAGGTCAATAAATGAAGGTTATATAAGACTAAAATATTTGAGTAAAGAATTCCTTTCTCGTCTTTCTTTACTTTTTCTCATTATTGTGTTAACAAAGGAGCTTAGCAACCTAAATGATTTTCATTGATACTAGATATTCAAATTAGCAGAAAAGAAACCGAGTCTTAATATTCTGTAGGCCTTGATTTCAATAACTATAGCAAGTGGATGAAAGACTTCATGAGAAACAATTATTGATTAAATTCTAAAAGCTACCTTAGTGAGGATGATATTATACCTGACTCATAGTCTTGACTCTCGAGCGAAATACAAACTAAAACCCCGCAACCTATTTTCCTTTAAAATCATGATGGCGTTATACGACTATAGTCGTCCTACTCTAGTCTATGTAGCAAATTTTGATATCCATTACTCCTGCCCACAAGACGCCAGAAAATGACATTCATTGATACAAGTCATGTAAAACATCACCAATGAGATAAGAAATGAATAAGTTGAAAGGATCTAGCATTAATCTAATATATGAAACCCAATATATATTTGAAAATCTAAATGACAATGAAGTCAAAATGAAACAGAGGTCATGCCTTATAATAAAACCATCAAATCTTAGCATTGCATTCATAGAATCTAATATAAAAAGCAGACATATAACTATTGCAGCTATACCCTAACTGTCATCAATCAAATAAGAGTTTACATGTTGTTGAGGCCCTTGTCGACGAAGCTAATTTTGTTATCATTTGGTGCTTGGTATTTATATCTATGGAAGAGGCACTCTTAATTGTCATGACGTTCAATACTTTCGCATTCTGCATAATATAGTTTGCAAATTGAACCTCACATTTCATGCTGTTACAACCTTTAAGCATGCACGTTCTGAGTTGTGTTGAAAGGCATTCTGGAGCAACAGTTGGATCCATCCAATTATCCACAACTTCATTTCCATTCGGAGAATCCTGTCCATGATTGAAATAGTTTTGTTATAAAATAAAATATGTAAAAATTTGTTAAGGTAAAATAAAATAAAATCTTAAACAAGAACAAAACCTGATTAATGGTAAGATTTTGAAGTTTGGGACAACGTCTCAACACTTCTATCACCCACTTCCACTTCTCACATCCTTTATGTATAAGAATAAGTTCGATTAGATTTTGAAACACGGGGAAATGGCTGTAACCGTCCTGCAGTGATATACAAAAGTTAGAAACGAAATAAAACCAAATTTCTTTTAAACATTTATTGGAGAGTCATATAATATTCTTACCAGGTCTACACACAGAATCTTTGCCCTGCAAAGCAAAGAAAACAGAACATTTGCCCTAGAAGACAATTCTGAAATGCTTGCTCTAATCAAATTCGGTAAGCATTGAAAGTTTTCCGCTAAAACAATTGACTCGTCGTCATTCCTTTCATATATCCATTCTATTTGCAATTCCTCTAAAACGGGACATCCTGAAAGAAACTTTATGAAATGTTCAAGACATTCGAATCCCACATGATATAGATGAAGAGATTTTAGTAGAGGGAAATCTACAACCAATTGAGAAAGGTCATTCACTTTTAACCCAGACAACCGAAGAACGACAAGGGTCCTACAACTGAAAATACTAAGAGGTAAATTGACTCTAACGAAAAGCATGCTAGATAATTCGAGATTGAGGTTCTCGATTCCTCCTCGTTGCACTGCAGCGTAGACAAATCGATTGATATCGTGTGAGTGATGGGTTGAAGTTTTTGAAGATTTGAGGTGGAATGATCGGATGGGTAACGTGGTGTCTAATGAGAGAAAGACGTAGGACACAAATCTGAAAAAGGAGTCGTAGTTTGGGAAGGATTTGTCGTCGAAGTGGAGAGTGGGAAGTGAGAGCCATAATGGTTTCCATCTCTTTGAGAGGACGCTTGTGGCAGCAGAGAGTTTGTTTGGGAGAAATGAAAGTATGTGATGTATTATGGGATCCGGTAATGCGCTAATCCTATCTTCACTTGAAATTGATCGTGACATCTCAAACTCAAACCCTACTCTTCAAAATCAGAGTTCTAAACAAAATCGATCTGTTTAGAAATTGAGGTTCGAAACAACTATATAGCTAAATCATGAAATCATGGTAATCAAATTGAACCAAAATACCTAAATACCTTTGGAAAACGATTGAGAAAAGGATTAGAAGGAATGTAGGTGTTTTGTTGAGAGTGGTGAAAGAATGAACGAGGGTTTTGGAAGATGTATGGGAAAAGAGAACGGTGTCGTATGATGTGAATCTGTGGGTTCATTTAATTTAATAGAAACTCGTTCTCGCTTCTTCAACAGGCCAAACGGTGTCCTATAATGTGAGGAAAGTAAGTAAAGAAATAAGAACAAGAATAAAGTAGAGAGAAGTGGAGGAGGAGAAAGAAAGTGAATAGAGATGATTCTATTATTCCTTTGTAGTGTTCAATTAGGTTACATGAGCTCTATATTTATAGAGAAATACAATGATTTGGGAAACAAGCACTAATGACCCGAAAAGCAAGCATAATATAGCCCAATAAGCTAATAGTATGACCCAATTCCTATATCGACATCCACTTATAATATTCATAACACTCTCTCTTGGATGCCCATCGAGGATATACCTCATTAAAACCTTATTAGAGAAAAACCAGCTGGAAAAAAAATTCTAGTGAAGGAAAAAGAGTACAACCTCATTTTGTATGATAATCTTCCTTGTTAAAAACTTACCAGGAAAACCCAATGGGATAAAACCTTGGTTAAGGGAAAAAGAGTGCAGAACAAATTTATGTCTCCCCCTCATAAAGACACTCGTATATAAGACGAAGAAAGTCAAATAGTCTTCTATTCTAGTTACTCAAAAGCTTTACTTGACGGTGACTTTGAAGAGAGATTTGATTTATCTCCATACCCTTCTTCAAATGAGCAGTGCTTGAGATATTATCTTCATATTGAGTTGTTGAAAGAACATTCTCCAATTCCTTGATCATGTTGTTTCCCTTAGATACAAAATGTATGTTTGAATTTGTTACGATATCCGTATTTACTAATATTTACAAAAAAAAAAAACAAAATACCACAATACATATAATTAACAAAATACATTAAAATGGACATATGATGTCATTTTTTCAATTTCTCACGAAAATTAACTCTATCAGAGAGTTTCATATACTCATCACTATCACGTGAGTCATACAACTATATTGCAACATATCTTACATATAAATTGAGCCTTTCATGTGATGTTAAACTTAATCAAACAAAAAAAGTTCTTGAATTCACTTCAGGTGAATATGTCTCTTAAACATATATCAGCTCACTTCCGGTGAATATATCAAACTCTTTACATATGTATTTTATCAATGTAATTCTCTTTCGCGCGAAAAATTGTATATATCTAATTAACTTCACATCTTCAAGTGTGCGGACTACAAGTCCAAAAAGTTTAGCTTTACAAAGCGAGTTTGATTTTCAAAGAATTGTCTCTTTCCATCTGCAGATATTTTCTTTTTCTATAATCTTTTATTGACTTTAATTCATGATCCTCATTATCACTCATCACATATAACGCTATATTATATGCAAAAACATCATCAACATTGACTTTCATTTTGGTTCCACCTCATTCCATTCATGACATAATTTTCTGAGATCTCTTTATTTTTCATAAATTTTAAGTACCTGATCAATTCTTCTCGAACTTAAAAATCAATTATGTTAGACGACTCTTTTAGAGCTTTCACATCCTGATTAGGGTTATCTTTCCTTTTAACTCATTTCTTGTTTGAGAATTTTTGTATGTGGAACCGATTGGTCTACCACGCTTCATGCGCAGTTGGAGATTCATTTGCAATAATCTGACAAGGACATCTATTTCGTTTGGAGCATTAACAACTGCTTATTTTATTTGTTTAACTTTGGAAATGAGTTATATTTTGAGGATCAAGATGAGACAATAATATTTTCTTTCAAATAATTCATTTGAACCAGGTTCACATTTTCAGCTGCTTATTCTCTCCCCCTAATATTGGGAAAACTAATTAGCCTACTAAGTTGTAAACAAGTTGGCTCAATACAATTTATAATAGATGAAGATTCATATCAAATAGATTTTCTCAATATTCTATCAAGATCTATCTAAGTGCATTATATTGGAGCAATTGTGATATACACAACACATTCAAAAATTTACTTAGATGAGAAATATTAAGTTCTTAACCAAAATATAAATTCAGGGGAGAACTTACTTATGGTAACTTGTTGGCTTGATGCGAATCAATATTTAAACATACATGATTGGTTATTCCCAAAGTAGAGTTTTGAAGGTATGATCTCATAAGTATCAATCATACAATTAACTTTAGACGTCTAAAGAACGGATCTTCAAGTCCATTTTATGAGCATATGCTACAAGCTATTCAATATTAATT
>Ga0315914_1001458_pt1 | contig 35360 bp, 24 predicted proteins | sample MpolenodulesMG_FD_203920 | JGI IMG/M metagenome (GOLD analysis project Ga0315914, IMG submission 203920) | Medicago polymorpha root nodule microbial communities from Los Angeles, California, United States - elongated nodules | ecosystem: Host-associated > Plants > Roots > Nodule | place: USA...
TGGATATATTTAATATTATATATGTAAATGAACTTTTTTTGGGTACAAATTGGTAGATGGGAGGGATATATGTAAATGAACTTTAATCAGTAAGATGAATTTTTCATTTCAACTTTTACCCTTTTTATATTTAAAATAGAGAAATCGAAATTTATTGTATTTCTTGCATTATCCCAATTTAAGTTTTATATTTAAAGTAGATAAATATTTTTTTTTTTTATTTCTTGCATTGCATTATCCTTATGAAAGAAGTAACTTTTTATGGGTGATAATTGAAATTATTAAAAAGGGCTAGGAAATAAGAGTAGTGGGAACGGGTGAGCTAAGGTTGTTTATTAGGTTGAGTTGTTTGAAATTAAAAGTAAGCCTCATGAGTATGTGAAGGAATTGTGGTTACTTAGGAGAGATAAATTTAGGGCGAGGTTTTTTTTCTTCTGGTTTGGCATATTATTGTGTGGTCTATCTGGACAGTCCGTACATATCTTGTATTTTTCATTAAGGTTTTCTCAAGGTCTCAAGTTCATAAGATCCATCAACGCCATTTGGGTTCATTTGGTGATGTTGACTTGAGACCTTGGAGTAAACATCTCTCAAGATCCGAGATTCAATTATGTATGGTGTCAATTTCGATGGTCTAGTTTGACTTCTTTAAAAAAAAAAAAGTAATTCATAAATATATAAATCCATCAATTTAAAGTAGAACTTATTAACATGCTCAACAAATAGTATAAAATTTGCAAGATTTTGTGTAGAGTCTGATGGTCTTTGATGTGATCTTAAATCAGGGAAATCTAGAAGGTTGACTATGGTATTAGAATTTGATGTGGTCTTTGAAAGGAAGAAAACATATCCGATCCAATAAAATATTACTGAAAAATTCTTGTTGGTCTACGGTAAAAAAATAGATACTCATTCCCATAAAAGACAACAATAAATGACTAAATATAGTTCCTTTCACAATTTAAATTTAAAGTTGAAATTCTTAATTTGTGGAGCAATTTAGTAAAGTAAGAATTGCGGTCTTATCACTTTTATCAAGAATATTAACAATGAAGGCATTTATTTTATATTTTTTTTTTTTGGTACAATATTTTATAATACGTCTCATATGTGTACACACTACTCATTTATAATTTTTTAATAGTAGTATCTAATAAGTATTCAATCCTTCAACCCAACATCTCACACAATTTTTTTTAAGAGAGGTGCTATATGGCACTCATTTTTTGAATGGGACTCGCTAATCAACTATTAATAAATTCATATCACTACATTTCAATTTTTCAATATTAAAAAAATATGGATCTTACTTAACATTGAGGTTTTAATTGATACATTGAGTCTTTGAAGACTTAAAAAACTTTTCTCTCAAATGAGGTACCTAATAGGTATCAAGTCTTAAAAGTTTGATACTTGTTAGGATGGTCTGGGTCACATTCATGGTGAGTTTTGATACAGCGATTAGTGACTTAAATATAGTTCCAATCACAATTTAAATTGATGGTGGGAATACTTTTCATGTTTTGGGGTTCTATAAATTGGCTACATCTATCATCAATGTGATACCACATAACCACTTACATTTTTTTAGAAGACAATAAAAAGGTGATGGAGAGGAAAACACTTGCTATCTTATGCTTCTTTCTCATTGTTCTCTTAACTGCTCGTAAGTTTATATTATAGTAATTTGGGATATGATTTTGTATTCTAGTCATTATGTTTAACTAATAAAACCATTTTTTATTACAATACTTTTTATTAGAAAATAAAAACATGTATGAAAGCTATAATTCAGAGTTTAATTTTTAGATGTTTACGATTTTTAAAGAAAATTTTATCTGGTTAATAATTATAAATTGACAAATTATTAAAGATATTGAATATATATATTCATGATTGTTTGGCACTATATCAATCAAATTTTTAAATAATTAGATCAAATGTGTTAATGAGATTCAGTTAATAATAAATCATTTTAGAGAATATGATTGTAAATTCTAATTGAAATAGTCTTAGCAAAATTTACTTACCTCTCGATCAAGTTATATATCACTATGGCCCTCTTCCTTAAGAATTGAAGGAGGAAAACATAAAAACAAATCTTGAATTTGTTGTAACTATTTTTTTTTTATTTACTGTCTTTATCCCTAAAAAGTATACTTTCTCCGTTCACATTTATATGACGATTTGGGACAATTTTGTTTCTTTTCAAAACGACATATAATTTGAGACAGAAGGAGTATCTTAAACCAGGGGAATCTAGAAGGTTGACTATGGTATTATGAATTTGTTGGCAATTTAAAATAGTAATTTTATTACTATCCAGTGTTGAAAATATATTGCTTAATAAAAATAATATTGTTCTTTTGGAAATTGCAGAAGAAGGAGAAGGCTTTCCTCCTGCGCCTTGTGAGACACCAAATCTGTTCGTCAGGGGTGAATGTATTGGTTCCTCTCGCAACCAAGAATGTGACAATCATTGCAGGAGAGTAGAAGGCTTTCTTAGTGGATTTTGCAAATATCTGAATTGTGTTTGTGCCTGTGATTGAACATCTCCTACATAAATAAATAATCTAGCTATAGTATCATTCATTGCTGGATTATGTTCATGGAATAAATCATTGATCAATTCTCTTCCCGTGAGTGAGAAGAGAATTAATTAATAAATTGAGTAATATGTTTGACAAGATAGCATGTCGGCTTATTAAATAAAATATGTGTTAATTATGTTTGTAGTGTTATATTTCTTTGTTCAAAAGCGAAGTGTAACAGAACTAGGTTAAGAACAATATTATTTTTTTTTTTATGAATCAAAAGTGAAGGAAGGTATCATGAGATAACTTGACATCCCAACTTGATTGGCACCCCACAACTACACCCATCCTCTACCACCGTGCTCAAAAAATTTATCAAACAAAAAAAAACCGAAAACAAAGCAAGAGACCTATGGATAACGGAAAGAAGGAAGTCTGTATCTGTCTCTATAAAAATTATCTCTAAAAAAATATAAATGGGCATGTATTAGAAAAAATACAACAAAAATATGATCAAGATTTCTGAGAATTCAAACTCTTAAGATAAAATTACGTGGTTTGCAATTGCAGTTGCACACATTCATGTTGGTATTATTCCAAGAAGAGAGAAAAAATTATTAAAATTTCGGAAACCGTAAAACTGTGTCAGATGTCATGTTTTGACATCTGGAAAATATTTGTGTCAAATACGATAAATACAAAAGTCACTTGCATGAGCTCTTTGAAATATAAGGCTTTTTCTACCTTAAAGTTGAATAGCAGATTTACAACAAAATAAGTAATAAACAAAGTTGAAGAAATTCAGAACCAATTGTAAAGACATAACCTATCAATCACTTTGCAACCATTTATGGAGAGGATAAAGAATTAAGAAACTCAAGTATGCATAAAGTTTACCTTCATGGTCTTGAATATCTTTCTATTTTTATGAGACATCACAAGTAAACTCATATCAGTATCGACATTTTCTTGGCCATTCGTTGTTGATTGGAAACAAATTACCTTCCCACCATATAACTTTCTGTCGGCAAAATTATGCGTGCATTCACACAATCAAATATCCACTGTGGTTGAACATATTCTCTAGATTGAAACCTATGGCCCTGCGCATCCCTGTCAACAATCTAAACATATGAATGCAGAAGGAAGGCTTGAAAAGTTATGTCACAGAAGATGATATGCTTAATCACAAGAAACAGTACGACCAAATGCCGGAATAACAAAAAGAAGAGGCGGAAATTAATTGTGAAGAAGAGGCTGTACCAATTCATTATGAAGTTAAGGATATGAACATTTATATAAAACCAACCTCATAAAATTGTCAACAGCCTCGACAGCCTAAGTAAAATGTCAACAGTCTTATTAATTGTGATGACACTAAATATGAACATTAATATGAAACCAACCTCATAAAATTGCAAAATATTTAGCATGGTACGAATGTCAACATCATCAGACACAACCATGTTAATGTCTGACCTTCAACCTCAGCCTGCACATAAACAATCAATCCATATATGAAAGCCACAATTCATAGATACAAATGTTTTCCTCAACTTGTGAGTACGAGATATGAATGCTTGCCATCCATGTGCCAATCTAGCATACAGGTAAGCAAGAATAAATAAATTAAGAAGATAGGATATTGATGTCTTCATATTTGCACTTTCTAAAAGGAAATATAGAAGTTATACATAATGATCAAAATGTATATAATTCCAAGTATTATATACCTTCGGCATTTGTGTACAAGCTCTACATCAATTTTCTTGCTCTCTGACGAAGGTAATGCTGCAAAGAGATGCACCATTGTAAGATAGTCGTCCAATTCTCCAAGTGCATCCACAAATCTTGGATACTATACACATAGAAAAATAAAAAAAACTGGAAAATTTACCACCAGCTACAAGATATAAATGGAGTTACACAAAAAGCAAGCAAACCTCTGCCGAATAATCATATCTATTTTTGGTTTTGGTGTTTTCTCCCGTAGCCTGTTTGCACGTTCATAGTTTTTCTTTGCATTCGCTTTCTTTATTTCGTCATGCACTCTAATTGTTCTATGTTCTACCAGCAAAGGTTCGTGATGAAGAAAGCTAACATCTTTCAAATGGTAATAAGTTGGGTGATTTCCCTTGACCTTTTTCTTATGCTGTCGAGGTGTTACACCTTGTCAAATGCTTAGATTCCTAATATTTGCAAAAGCCAACGTAAGAATCGAAGTAGTAACACTTCAAAACATTATATAGATGCATTATCCAAATGACAACAGATCAGTAATGCTAGGAAATACAAATTTGGCAGCATTTCCCTCCTTTTTCTTCCCCTACCATACAAAAGTAAACACAACACTAAGGGCATGTTTGGTTTGAAGTTGTCAAAATACATTCAGAGCAAAAGTACTTTCCTATAAGCAAATAATTCCGTTAGCCAAACCAAATTTGGCTTCAAACTTACGTTTGTAGGATCCTGATACTTTTTCATTCTCCTTTTGCCGTTTGTGATGTTCCATTTACCATTTGAACATATAGTATGTTATTAAAGTTATGCGATTTTTTTGGTAATTACATATCCAAAAGTACTTTCATCATACATGCTTTTGACAAGAGTTACCCAAACATAAACAACTCTAGAGCAGACTCATTTTAATCCTACTTGATTTTGTAAAATGAGGCTTGATCAAACTAATATAGCTAACTTTAATCCTAACTCTCAAATAAATCTACAAATTTCCGTCTTTCGACGCCAACCATATCAGAGAGTGTAGCACCGACACTTCAGATCGAATACATGTCCACGCCGACACAAGTAAGCACATTTAATTATGTTATTTTCTCAAATTATTATCAGTGTATGTGTCGGTGTCCGTGTTTGTGCTTCGTATACATAAAGCAATATCAATTAACAGTAAGCTCCAAGGTTTCAGCAGAACAAGATAATAATATCTGAAACTTTTAAGCTTGAGACCCTAATTTGATCATGAACTTTGTGGCATTAACATTTCTAATCGAAGTGTCTACTTTCCGACGACGTCCGACGCGGACGTGACCTTGACACATGATTTCATTGAATTTTGTCATTTTCCGGTTCTGTAGTGTTTCACCATTCTTGTTGATGAAAGTGAAACCACCATTGGTGACATTTTTATTTGGATGGTGATATGTAAGGTTTGAGTCAGGACTAATGCTTCGTTCCAGGTTTTGAAGAGGTGATTAGGAGAGTTTGGGGTAAAAAATAAGTTTGGAAACTCACTATTCGGCCGCCTAATGATCAATTAATAATAAGCCTAAAGAATTTGATGTGATCTTTGAAAGGAAGAAAACATATCAGATCCAATAAAATATTACTAAAAAATTCTTGTTGGTCAACGGTAAAAAAAATGGCTATTCACTTTTGCAAGAGTTATTGATTGATTATTGATACTCATACCCATAAAAGACAACAATAAGTGAGTAAATATAGTTCCTATCACAATTTAAATTTAAAGTGGAAATTCTTAATTTGTGGAGCAATTTAGTAATGTAAGAATTGCGGTCTTATCACTTTTATCAAGAATATTCACAATGAAGACATCTATTTTATAATACTTAAATGAGTCTCATATATGTCCACACCACTCATTTATAATTTTTTAATAGTAGTATCTAATAAGTATTCATTCCCTCAACCCAACATTTAACACAATTTTTTTAAATGGGACTTACTAATCAACTATTATTAAATTCATATCACTACATTTCAATTTTTTAATATTAAAAAAATGTCGATCTTACTTAACATAGAGGTTTTAAATGAGACATTGAGTCTTGTAAAACTCATATAAGGTACCTAATAGGTATCAAGTCTTAAAAGTTTGAAATCTATTAGGGATGGTCTGGGTCACATTCATGTGACTTTTCAAACAACAATTAGTGACTAAATATAGTTCCGATCACAATTTAAATTGATGGTGGGAATACTTTTCCAGGTTTTCTAGTTCTATAAATTGGCTACATCTATCAACAATGTGATAGCACATAACCACTTACATTTTTTTAGAAGACAAAAAAAGGTGATGGAGAGGAAAACACTTGCTAGCTTGTTCTTCTTTCTCATTGTTCTCTTAGCTGCTCGTAAGTTTATATTTTAGTAATTTGGGATATGATTTTGTATTTTAGTCATTATGTTTAACTCATAAAACCATTTTTTATTACAATACTTTTTATTAGAAAATAAAAACATGTATTCAAGGTATAATTTTTAAATGTTTACGATTTTTAAAGAATATTTTATCAAGTCAGTAATTATAAATTGACACATTATTAAAGATATTGAATATATATATATATATATATATATATATATATATATATATATATATAGATATATATGTGTGTGTGTGTGATTATTCATGATTGCTTGACACTATTTAAATCAAATTTTTAAATACTTGGATCAAATGTGGTTAATGAGATTCAGTTAATAGTGAATCATTTTAGAGAATTTGATTGTAAATTCTAATTGAAATAATCTTGACAAAATTTACTTACCGCCCGATCAAATTATATATCACTATGACCCTCTTCCCTTAACTATTGAAGGAGGAAAACATAAAAACAAATCTTAAATTTGATGTAACAATTTATTTGCTATTTACTATCTTTATCCCTAAATATTATACTCTCGTCGTTCACATTTATATGACGTTTTGGTCATTTCACATGTATTAAGAAATGAAATTAATTTTGTATGGAAAATTGATATTATTAGTTGTTTTACAAAATTGTCCTTAATAAATAGTATGAGAAAGATAAATTAAAGAATTGAAGAAAAAAAAGAGTGATAATAGTTAGAGATATAATAGGAAGAGTAATAGTAATTAATGCTTCATTGGTATAGTAATGCGACATATAATTTGGGACAATTTTTTTCTTCAAAACGACATATAATTTAAGACGGAAGGAGAATCTTAAATCACGGGAATCTAGAAGGTTGTTAGCTAATCTTCCAGCCCTATCTTGAAGAGAAATAAATTACGGGAATCTATGCTTCCTTGGCAATTGATTTTGCTTTTACAAATTTATCTTCAAGAGAAATAATTAGCTAATGTTTTCATCATACTATTTATTACATATCAAACAAACATATGTAATATAATATACTAATAATAAAAAAGTTTTTATATCATGTGCAAAATTGTACATGTTAAGAAATTTAATACAGTAATTTTGTTAGTTATCGAGTGTTGAAAATATATTGCTTAAGAAAAATAATATTGTTCTTTTGGAAATTGCAGATGAAGCAGTGGTGCAAATTGAGGCTTGTGAGTACCCAAATCAATTCTTCAGGGGTGCATGTATTGGTTCATCTAGCAACCAAGAATGTGACAATCTTTGCAGGAGAGGATCAGGCTGGTATAGTGGTTCTTGCAAAAATCTGAAATGTGTTTGTGCCTGTTTAACGTATCCATAAATAAATAATCTAGCATTAGTATCATTCATAGCAAGATTATGTTGGTTAAACCAAATTTGGCTTCAAACAGACGTTTGTATGGACCCTGATACTTTTTCATTCTCCTTTTGCCATTTGTGATGTTTATTTACCATTTCAACATATAGTATTTTATTATAGTTATGCGATTTTTTTGGTAATTACATATCCAAATGTACTTTCGATAACTATTATCTTAATGAATTACCTTTCATCATACATGCTCTTGACAACAGTTACCCACTCATTTTAATTAAACTTGATTTTGTAAAATGAGTCTTGATCAAACTAATATAGCTAACATTAATCCTAACATGCCTCAAATATATGAAAAGGGCTAACTTCCAGCTAGAAAATTTTCATTACTCATTTCTAACTAGTTACGGTTAAAAACTATAAATTCCAGAAAAAATAAAAATAAATAAATCTACAAATATCTGTCCTTCGACGCCAACCATAGCAGAGAGTGTAGCACCGACACTTTAGATCGAAGACATGTCCACGACAACACAAGAAAACATGTTCAATCATGTTATGTTCTCAAATTATTATCAATGTATGTGTCATTGTCCGTGTTTGTGCTTCGTATGCAAAAAGCAATAACAATTAACAATAAGCTCCAACATTTCAGCAAAACAAGATAATAATAGCTAAAAATTTTAAGCTTGAGACCCTAATTTGATTATGAACTTTGCAGCACTAACACTTCTAATCGAAAGTGTGTCTGGTTTCCGACAACGTCCGACGCGGACGCGACTTCGACACATGATTTCATTGAATTTTTTGATTTTTCTAAATTATTAGTGTCATTGTCGTGTATGTCTCAAGGATTCGTAGAGTATGAATGCATCTATTAACATTACTTTTTTTTGGAAAGATGTATATAATTTTTGGCCATTGTCGTGTATGTACCTCGACATTAAACGTATTCCAACCCGCCGTGGGCATCTCTTAACTGCAAGCTACCATTATTTTTGGCCATGATGCACATACAAGGTTGTTGTTGCTTTTGAACCCAAATGAGATGTTGAGAATTTCTAAATTGCGAGTTCAAATCGGTTGTGTATGCAATATTTTATCGTCTGAGTTGTAGTTATGAAATTAGCGTCTCTTTTATCCTTGTTGAATTGGATTAAGACTTTTTTTTGTGAACCAAGTATATCTGCGCGTAAAACTTCTAATTTAACGCGCATGTTTAGATTTAATACTTGGTATATATCTGAATGGTTGATCTGTTTGGATTTATTACTTTAACCAGCACGTTTAGTTTACAATAAAATTGTGCTTCTTGGCAAAGAAACGCATAACTTCTCAAGCAGCACAAGTGTTTCCAACAAAATTCTTGTAGAACTTGATAACTTCTAGTTCTAACTAATATTCTTGTTTTGCTATTAATGTTGCTACTTCATTTTATAGATTAATGCTACAAATTCACCTAACCCAATGACAAATTCATTCATTAGAAAATGCAGCAACTAGCTCTCAATGTTGGAAGTTTGTTCTGTGTTCACAGATTTGAGTATTCAATGAACAAAGTGATCTCATTTTTCCAAGTCAGGGGCTGCAGTTTTAGCAAATAGATCAATGTAGGATGATACAATTGTAACTTTGGGACCTATGGTCTTGGTACAAACTATAATTATCTCAACTTGTATTCAATCAACAAAGTATAAGTAAAACATTACAATAACTCTTTGTCAATTTGTTACAAACTGAATATGGGTGAACAATAATTTGCAGCAAGAACTAAGCTAATGTATCTGGACCAGAAGTACCAAGTCAATAGTCATCATAAACCGATAGCAACACGATATGGACGAAACTAAAAATTTATGTAATACACGAGTCGTTCTATTTCTTACTAAGATTTTCATAAATGAGACGCAAGAATGAACACTTGTCAGTGTGTTAAAAAAATATTGTAACTGTTAATCTCTTATTTGGCAGAATTCACCGGTTAGTCGGTGTAAAGAATTGTAGAATCTAACCTTGCAATTCTTGTTTTTACAGTTCGTAAAAATAAGCATTTCCCATAATTTATATATGCTACTGATTATAAGCTCTACTGATTTGCTTACCATACAGTATATGCATATAGAATCTAATCCCAAATAAAATAAAAACAAATCAGAGAGAAAACATTATAATAACCAACCAAAATCAGAATTATGTGTATTGGTTGATGAGCAATGCACACCTGTTGCAAACCACAAACACTAAAATAAAATGATTATCTCATCATACCCATTTCTCCCTCTTCCTAAAATAAAATGATTTTCCTGCCGAAACAACTTTGCTTCGGAATTACCTGTAGCCCCATTCATTGTCATACCAAGAGACAAGTTTCACAAAATTGTTATTCAAAGAAATTCCTGCCTTTGCATCAAAAATGCTAGACCTGTGCAAGCAAAAGGTGGATCATATTGTAAGCTTCATCACACTAACTCACTTGCAAAACTGTAAAGTCATAACTGTGACACTTTTCCAAAAAATAGCAAAGTGTGACACAATACATTTTATTTTACTTTTTTATTTCATTAGGATATTTGTACATAAATTCCCTTGAGATTATTTCCTTAGACAAACTTGCAACTAAGCTCTCAAGTATTAACATTAGTCCTTTCTAAGGTTTACACTTTAAGAAGATCTTTAGAGTCTTCCAGATTTTTACATTTGAGACGATGACTTGGTTAGTATTGATTCAACATAACCAAAAAAAACAAACATAAATTAGATTTTTAAACACTAATATGCGCATTTCTTGTTATTTGTCAAACCTACACCAATTGAGTCATCATCTCAGACGCAAGTATGAATAATACTATCTACTTACAAGAACGGCATTAATTGTTGCAAGTTTCAAGCAATTATATGGTACTGGTCCACGGTGAACCATATGAAACACTCCCTCATTATAGACATCCACACAACACTGGATCAAAGTTTTATTACTTGGTGTTTAATCTTCCAACCTTCAAATTTTTCGTCCAACATCACACCAATGTTCCAACAATAACTGAATCATCATAGGTCTTATACCTGTAATGTGAAGTGGTACCCTCCTCTTGTCACTGTCTTCAAGCTCAATGGTGACGAGTCTTATATATGTAATGTAGGCATTTCAGCTTGTGGCAGCCTTATCAGGAATCCTAATGGCCGTTCAATTAGTGATTTTACATGTAATCTCGGTCGGTCCACTTTAGTTTTGGCTAAAATTTGGGGCATAGTCCATGGTTTGAAGTTGACGTATAACAAAGCCTTAATCCTATATCATTTTCAAAATAAACTTCTCATAATGGTTAACATGATTTTCGCTCGAAAGAAATCATAATCTTCATATAAAGCTCCTTCTTGAAGAAGCACTTTCTTTGGAACTCCAAGTTGAAGCATAATTATCGTGAAGTTGAGGAATGTGCTGACTCTTTGCAAAATATCGATCATCATAGTGGAGAGTTTGCTCTTGTTTTCTTATTGGTTATGATCATTGATATGGTTATCGTGAAGTTGATAGATTAATTATTATCTTTGAAGTTGTGTGCGAGCAGCGGAATGTAGATGGTGAAAGTTGTTTGTGTGGCAGCTTGTAACGTTGTTTAGGATTAATTGTGATTTTAATAAATTCCGTTTTAACTTCTTCAAAAAATAAATAATAATATTGCAGATTTGGTAGAATACATGTGTTGTGTTCTTTTCATTCTTTAAGTTTTGAAAGAGACATGCAAATTTTTACACTAAGTATAAGATACTTCGATGCCAACATTTATGGTAAACTTTCAAGAATTTAATTTAAACCCAACATCATGATGATACCACATATTTGGGAAGGTAATTTAATGTAACGTAGATGAAATTTAAATTAAATAAAATTATGTATTTTTGGAATTTACTATATGTGCTTGTGTATTTTTAGTTATGATTTATTTTGGATCATGAATGAATTGTTATTGATTTTTGGAATTTATTACGCGCACGTGCTTTTAAAAAATGAAAATAACATATTTTATGTTTGGAGTCTTAAAAAAATAGCATCTTTGTAAAAAATTGATAAAACTTAACTTATCTAAAACGAACGTGGATAAAACTTAACTTATCTAAAACGAACGTGACTTAGGCCACATTGGCGTTGTACCTACGTGACTTAACTTACATTGACTCAACGTGAATTAAGTCACGCTTGTCGTGGTGATTTTCAGAGATCAAACTATTAGTTAGCGTTGACTCACAATTCTTTATTCACCACAGAACATTAATTTTTCAAAGGTAAAAGGGGGGAAAAGTTGGAAATAACCCACTATTTTTTAAGATTTTAGGTTTGGGGGTTAGTTACGTAAAGGGAAGGTGTTATTACCCTAAATGTCCGTAGTATTATACGGAAACCTCTTGATTTTATTTATTTTTTGGCTATAACTTACTTGTTTTAAAAAAAATTAAAGTGATGATTAAAAGAAAAGAAAATTATTTTTTTAGGATTTTTGATTTGGAAGGACAAGGTCTTTTGTCTACGTACCCGTGAGGGATCAAAACCTCGTAATTCGAGGTAATAAGTCGAGTGATCTGTTTGATGTTTTTTATTATTTTTGAAAAAAAAAAAGGGTTTTGAAAATAAAAGTCAAATGGTAAAGAGAAAATTTGTTTGTTTTTTTATTTTAAAAAAGAGTTTAAATATATTAAAATGGATTAATGTTTTTTTTAAGAAAATAGAAATCGAAAATCACTTGATAAGAATCAAGGTTTTATAGGAAAAAGAGTTCTTTTTTTTGAAATTTGTTTTTTTGACTATTTGAATGATTTTTGATTTTTGATTTATTATTTAAAATTTAAAATTTAACGTGATGATGAATTAAACGCGAGAGAATTCCGTAGTGACACTAGGTCAAAACGAATCCCCTTTCCCTTGGATAATCTATACTGTATATAAAGAAAACTACCCCTTTCATCACACTTTTGGGTTGGACTTTTCTTTTCAAAAATACCCTTAGCTTTTAATTTTAATTTTAAATACAAATAACACATGTAACAAATAGATAAGAATACATTTTAATGTAAGGAGAAAACTTACACACAATTCCTTATGAACTATTCTTATTGTTAGCCAATTATAAAATAACACGTTGATTATTAATCCATGTCACTAATCGTCCTGGTTAACCCTCTTTTACCTCCGTTCACCATAGACCAAACTCAGAAAAAAATTAGCACAAAACAAAAACTCATGTTACTTTTTTATTAGCCAATTTTATGTTGTACATCTGTGTTGTTCCCTTCAATACAACCGACAAAGATTGTCAAGTATTTTCATATCCCTTCCACAAAAAACAGTATTTCCATATTATTTTATTAAGTTACTCTTCATTAACCTTTGATCAATTCTTTTTCTTTCATGTTACAACTAATCAAAGTCGATTAATTTTATGGATTATATTTGATTTTGCTGGCTTATAAGTCATTATGATTCAAATTGTTTACGATTAATTTTAAAGATTATTTGACTTTGGGGGTTTATAATTGCTTATAGAAACTATGATAGCGAGACTTTTTTTTATATATAAAGAGAACCGTGGTATTTTTTAAAAATTATTATTAAATAAAGGGAAAATAGGCAATAACATCCCCTGTCGTTAAACTCCTTCCACTGCCGTTTAAAGGAATAAAAGCATCGTTTTTTTTTTTGTGATTCCAAATGTTTTGCATGTATACAATTGATAAGCTACTCTCATGGCCCCCATCCAATATCCAACAAAATACAGTGAAATCAAAGTGTTAAAACCATTTAAACAATTCAAAATTGTTAAACCATAATCACACTCATGTTACCAACAACTAAAAACAGAAACACTAGGAAGCTTCAAACCACCAACTTTTGTTTTTGGTTACATTTAAACCACCATCTGAGAGGCCATTAAAAGATGGGACTGCTAAGAAGTATGGATACGAACACCGACACCATATACAACACGGATACTAACAAGCCAATAACGTTGATAATTTGAGAATAACATAATTTAGGGTAATTATATTTGTGGATGTGGATGCAACACATGTGCACACACGTCTAAAATGAAGAGTGTATGTGATTCATAGGCGATGAGTAATATCATAATTCGTAATCACAATATAAAAGGAAAAAAAATCAAATAGAAGTGAAAATAAAACTGGTGGATTAAAGATAGATAAATATGGTAGAAAGAAACAAATGGCTACACTACCATATCCATATGAATTCCTAAAGTCAATTGTTCAAGGAAGTTTCCCACCACATATTTTAAAGGTAAAAAAGGTGCACCTTTGATGTTGTTGCGAAACATAGACACTAGATATGGCATGTGTAATGGGACACGATTGTTATGTCGTGGTTTATTTAAGAATATGTTGGATGTGGAAATCCTAACAGGAAGCAATGCTGGAAAAAGAGCCTTCTTGTCCAGAATTAAATTAAAAACAAATGCGAGTTCAGGACTATTCCTTTGTGCTTAGTAGAAAAAAGTTTCCCGTTAGACTAGGTTTTGCTATTACCATAAATAATTCACAAGGGAAAACCATTTCTAATGACGGAATCCATCTTCCACGATATTTTTTCAGCCATGGTCAATTATATGTAGCTTTATCAAAAGGAGATTCTCAAAATTCAACAAAAGTTCTCATTAAAGAAAGGAAAATAGAAGGAGAAGATTGAGACTTTACGAAAATTGTAGTTTTTAAATATATTCTTTTATCGCAATCATAGCAATGTTTTTTTTACATAACATGTTATTTATACATTTATGTTATAATGTTACTAATTACTATTAGAATAAACAATAAATGATCATTATTTTATCTTAATTTTATATGCAGGCAAACTAAAATATATTGAGTTCGAAAATAATTTTGTTATATGCCTTGGCAATATTTTGTTTATAAATCAATTTATCAATAATTTTCATTAATATTTAAAAATTTAAAAAATTAAATCAAAATTATACAAACAAACATAATAAAATAATCACATGCGTTAGTGTAGTAGAAAGAGCAGACAGACGAGCACGATGTGCCCGTCTTTCCGCTAGTAAATAAATAAAGACAATGCATTTGTTTATTTATATTTATAATTTCCCCATTCTAATTGCAAAATTGATAAATGACAAAAAAAAATAAAATGCTAATGATGATAATAAACAATAAAACAAAAATAAAAAGTGGACCAAAAACGAACCAAAAAATGAGGTATTTTAAAATACCTCTCAGGGACAATAAACTGAATAGGGACTATGTTCTTAAGACCATTCTTAATTTCGGAGGGACATTATAAACCGAAGGGACTATGACCTTAAGAACACTCTTTAAATCCGAAGGGACGGAAAAAGAGGGAGAAGAAAAGAATAGCTTGTCAACACAAGGTAAAGGAGGGAGAAGAGAGAAAAGTTCTTTGACAATTCAAGAGAACTTTTTGTGTGTCTTTAAGTGAGGAATGCGAGCTCTATTTATACGTTCAAAGGTTGATGAAAAAGGAAAACTACTTTAATGGATTTTGATGGGTATTTGAATAGTGTTTAATGGTGAATTTTGAAAGAGGAATGTGAAAGTTGACATTTGAAACTTGTCCACAAATGGTGGCACTGTGGACTAATCTAAAAGACTAAGAAAAAAAAGAAAAGGTAAAAACAAAATAAATAAATAAATAGATAACTAAAAATAAAAAATAAAATAAAATAAGTAAAAGACTAAAAAAAAAAAAAAGTGGACCCAAAAACGAAACAAAAATGAGGTATTTTAAAATACCTCTCTCCCAAAAAAAAATTTGAAAAGACAAAAATATTACAGACCTAAAGACATGTGATAATAGAATCTTAAATCAAAAATTGGGGTATGACAACGCTGATACTATCAAACATGACTTAAGTCATGTGAAGGACATTTTAGAATGATCACGTGAGAGTGACCAATTCCACTTGGGTGAAGAGCAACTTTCAAAACAAAGTGGAAGGAAATAGAAAAAAAATGTTAGAATGCGTTGCAACAAAACCAACTTGGATAGCAACGATGGAATGCATTGCAACAAAAGTTTGCAATAGGTATTTTAGTTTATAATATATTTTTTCTATCCATTAAAGAAATAAATGCAGAATACTTTTTCTGGAATAATATTTTCTAGTCCTTGGCAGCAAATTCTTCCTGAAATTCGGCGCCTAATCTCTAACAAGTTGCAGATTTTTTTTTGGCCAAACCAAGTTGAAATTAAAAAAACTCAAGATTATTGACTACATTTTAAGGCTTTTTAAACATGAGAAATGATATTTCTACAATTATATTTGACAACTTTTGTGACAACTTTCTCTCTCATACTCGTATTATATTTTAACTTTCTCACTCTATTTTTTTGGTTTCCAAATCAATATCTACTTTTCTTTGCAAATTTATGGTTGTCATAAAAGTTGTCACACAAATGGTTGTTCAAATAACACATCTCTTTAAACATAGACCGGCACCCCCTATGGTCATTTCAATTTTTAACTTTCTTACTCTATTTTTTTGTTTTCCAAATCAATATCTACTTTTCTTTATAAATTTATGGTTGTCATAAAAGTCGTTACAGAAATGGTTGTTCAAATAACACACCTCTTTAAACATAGACTGACACCCCATATAGTCATTTCAATTTGTAAAGTTTTTAATATTAATTAATTACTTTTTTTTTTTTGTTATTTTCCTCCCTAAAGTCAAAAAGTCTACCTAGTAGCCTTCCTCATCTACACATTTTAGGAGCCTAAATTTAACCGTGGAACGGTTAAGAGAAAAAATAAAGTTAAGAGAAGGAAAGGTGAAAGAATGTGAGAAATTAAAAGATGAAAGGAAAGTGTGAGAAATGAAAAATGAAGGAAAACATTTATTGTATATGAAAAATAATATTTGAAATAATTTTTTGAAAATAAAATACGAAAATTCGGAAAGAAAAAAAGGGAGGGTTTCACGGTACCCTGTAAGTGGGCCCGTCGAGGTCCGACATGGACAAGACACCATAAATACCCTGCAACCATGCAACGGGGGATGGAGTGGTATAATAAGGACAACAAAAAGGGGAGGATAGAATGGTGTCAACGGGTTCTAAAAAAGTATGGCAATTTTGATATTTTTTTTAAAAGTAAGGTAGAAATGGTTTTTTCATACAAAAGAGGGTAGGTAAAAAATTTCCTAAATGATTTTGTTTTTTAAAAAGTATGTGAGGCCATTTAAAATGTGAGATGACAGTCTTGAGTTGACGTAACAATTGATGACTGTGTACTCTTTATCACATGGAATTGACGTGACATTTCTATTAATTTAAAAATATAAATTTAAAATAAAGAATTCAAAAAAATTCTGAAAATTTATTTTCAAAAATTAAAATAAAATAAAACTTTCAAAAATTATATAATCTTAGATTTTTTGAAATAAAAGATGTAAATATATAAATTTTAAAATTAAAATCTAAAAATAAATTTTCAAAAATTAAAATTTTATAATTTCAAATTAAAAAAATCCGAACTAAATCATATTTGCATGGGCCTTTCAAATATTTAAGCCTAAAAAATTTGATGTAATCTTTGGAATGAAGAACACATACCAGATCCAATAAAATTAAAAAATTCTTGTTGGTCTACGGTAAACAAATTGGCTATTCTCTTTTGATTGAATATTGATGCTCATATCCAGAAAAGACAACAATAAGTGACTCAATATAGTTCCTATCACAATTTAAATTTAATGTGACAATTTAGCAAAGTAAGAATTCCATACGGCAACAAGAAGATTCAACCCAAAAAAAAGAACAATTTAGTCTTATCACTTTCATCAAGAACATCCATAATGGAGAATTCTATATTTACATACTTAAATGAGTATCATATGTGTACACATCACTTATTTATAACTTTTTAATAGTACCTGATTTTATCTGATCAGAACGTGACTATCGATATAGTTTTGTACGGTGGTTTGAGTGGTTGTTGAATGCTCCAGTTGTTAACTAGAACGGCGGAATGTGTGTATCTGCAGACACTCTGACGCTCAAGTCAGTATGAGATCAGGATGAGGGGTTTAGAGAAAGATTCGATTCTAAACCTGGGGACTGCTGAGAGTCCCCTTTATATAGATGTGAATGTTTGCAGAGCCGTTGTAAGACACACGAATGCTTGGCGGTTACAAAATCATAAGAATCGTAACCGCCGAGGAGAGTTTCACGGGAACGTGGAAGGAGACGTTACTGATGGTTTGAATCAGTCTCTGTTTGCTCCGAGCACCGCCCTCGCGAGAAGGGGGTGTCTTGCGAGTAATTTGCTAAATGCAGAATTTGGACTTTGTTTTGTATTGGACTCAAGTAAGTGGGCCTAAACTGTTGCTCGGTGCAGAACAGTACCTAATAAGCATTCAATCTCTCCAATCCATCATCGTACACAAATTTTTTAAATGTGACTCACTAATCAACTATCAATAAATTACATCATTACATTGCAGTTTTTCAATATTAAAAAAATACGGATATCACTTAACATTGAGGTCTTAAACGAGACATTGAGTCTTGTAAGACCCCAAAAAAATTTCTCTCAAATGAGGTACCTAATAGGTATTAAGTCTTAAAAGTTTGAAACCTGTTAGGGATGGTTTGGGTCACAATCATGACGACTTTTCAAACAACAAATAGTGACTAAATATACTTCCGATCACAATTTAAATTGATGGTGGGAATACTTTTCCATGATTTGGAGTTCTATAAATTGGCTACCTCTATCGGCAATATGATAGCACATAACCACTTACATTTTTTTTAAAAGACCAAAAAAAGTGATGGAGAGGAAAACACTTGCTAGCTTGTGCTTCTTTCTCATTGTTCTCTTAGCTGCTCGTAAGTTTATATTATAAGGCGTGTAATTTATTTTGCCCATTTGGTTGGTGCTTTTCTTATTTTGGCACTTGGACTTTGTAAATATTTTTGGGTGGTTCTTCTTTTGTACACCTTGTGCAGCTTGAGTCACCTGTTCATAATATATCTTATATTGATTTGTTAAAAAAAAATTAAAAATACTTTGGGATATGATTTTGTATTTTAGTCATTATGTTTTAACTAATAAAACCATTTTTTATTACATACTTTTTATTAGAAAATAAAATCATGTATGCAAGCTATAATTTAGAGTTTAGTTTTTATATGTTTACGTTTTTTAAGAATATTTTATCAGGTTAGTAATTATATATACTGACACATTATTATAGATATTGACTTTAACTAGAACTACCCTAAATAAATTGGTTAATTAACAATACTTTCTTTTACGATTGCTTGACACAACATCAATTAAATTTTTAAATACTTAGATCAAAATCAAGTGGTTAATAAGATTCAGTTAATAATAAATCATTTTAGAGAATTCGATTATAAATTCTGATTGAAATAATCTTGTCAAAATTTACTTACCTCTCGATCAAATTATATATCACTATGGCCCTCTTCCCTTGAGAATTGAAGGTGGAAAACATAAAAACCAATCTTAAATTTTATAGAACTATTTTTTTTCTATTTATTATCTTTATGCCTAAAAATTAACGCCCTCCATCCCAAATTATACAATGTTTTGGTCATTTCACATGTATTAAGAAATGTAATTAATGAGTTGTTTTACAAAAGTGTCATTAATAAATAGTATGAGAAAGATAAATTAAAGAATTGAAAGAAGAGAGAGTAATAAATAGTTAACGATATAATAGGAAAAATAATATTAATGCTTCATTGATATTGTAAAGCGACATATAATTTAGAAACTTTTTTTCATTCTAAAACGACATATAATTTAGAAACTTTTTTTCATTCTAACTAATGTTTTGATTATAGTATTTATTACATATCAAAGAAACATGTGTAACATTATATACTAACAATTAAAGAATTTTCCTATCATGTGTAAATTTGCAGATGTTAAAAAATTTAAAATAGTAATTTTTTTAACTAACGAGTGTTGAAAATATACTGCTTAAAAAAAATAATATTGTTCTTTTGGAAATGGCAGAAGAAGCAGTGGTGCAAATTGAGGCTTGTGAGAAACCAAGTCGTTTCTTCACTGGTGCATGTATTGGTTCATCTGGCAAACAAGAATGTGACTATCTTTGCAGGAGAGGAGAAGGCTTACTCAGTGGTTCATGCAAAGATCAGAAATGTGTTTGTGCCTGTTGACCATCTCCTACATAAATAAATAAATAAATAATCTAGCTATAGTATCATTCATAGCTAGATTATATATGTTCATGGAATAAATCATTGATCAATTCCCTTCCCTGTACTGAGAAGAGAATTAATTAATATATGGAGTAATAAATATGTATGGCAAGATACCATGTTGTCTTATTAATTAAAAAATGTGTTAATTATGTTTGTACTTTGTAGTGTTATATTTCTTTGTTCAAAATTTATAGACCAACGTAGTGTACCAGAACTAAGAGTTAAGAACAAAAATAAAAATGGACATGTATTAGACAAATAATACAAAAATATGATCAAAATTTCTGAGAATTCAAACTCTTTAAGATAAAATTATGTGGTTTGCAATTACAGTTGCACACATTCATGTCGGTCTTATTCCAAGGAGAGAAAAAATGATTAAAATTTCGGAAACCGTAAAACTGTGTCAGATGTCAAGTTTTGACATCTAGAAAACATTTATGTAAGATACCACGAGGAATTTGTAACTAAATTTTATAGGACCCCCGGCCCGCTCCAAACAAGTCAAATTTTTGAGCCCCCGCTAATCTCTTTGTGATACGATAAATACAAGGGTTTTGAACCAATTTTCTTGGGGCACTAGTTAGCATTCTCCTAAATACAAAGTGACTTGCATGAGCTCTTTGAGCTATAAGGCTTTTTCTATCTTAAAATTGAAAAACATTCCTCTTGCCTTAATTTCAAAACCAAAAATGAGTCATAGCTAGAGTCTTCATTTCCTTTGATCCTTAGCTTCATCTAATTTCATTTTCCGCTATTTTATGCGATCAGTCTCATTCTGATTGCACTTTCTTGATATCTGAATAACAGATTTGAAATAAAATAAGTAATAAACAAAGTTGAAAAAATTCAGAACCAATAGCATTCCGATTGAGGAGATATCCTTAGACAAGAAGACAATTCTACTATAATCTGATCTTTTTCCAAAAGCATTCCGATTAGGAGCCAATAGCAACGTTCATTGTTATGCCTTGTAAGAGTTTCACATTCTGAAAAATATAAGTTGCAAATTGAAGATCATTCTAGGATCCTTCTAAGACTAAAATATTACATAATCTGACGTGACACAAAACACATTCAAGAACTGAAATTGGCATTTTTATTCCTTCGATGAGCTGGTCTTCGTCCACTGTCAGAGGAATCAAACAAAACATTTATCAAAATATATGAAGAAGAAAAAAAAAAGCAATGAAAAAACATACCACTCAACAAACCTTTGTAATATTATGAATTTGAAGCTTGGGAAAACGGCGAAGCAGTTCAACTACATCATCCAAACAATTAACTGAGGAGGACAAAATACAAGTGTAATATTAATTAAGTTTGAAAACACAGGAATGAGGTCAGAGCATGAGAGTATCGACACAACGATAGAAGTCATCATCGTCGTCGTCTTTCTCAGTTTGTTCGTCCAAGCGGATAACAGGGAGTGAATAGGCGTTCTTCTTGGTTAGATAGTGGAAATGGAGAATAGAAAAGTGGGATCCACTGCTTCGAGAGAATGTTTGTTGTGAAGGGCTGTTTGAGTGTTTGGTTGGGAGAAAAGATATAATGTGACAGAACAACTCATCCGGTAAAGTGCTTATTCTATCGACCAAACTGTTTCCTAATAAACTTGACCTCAAAGATGTAATATGTCTTTTGGGGGTTTGGGTTGAGCCCATATTTTGGTTGTTTTCTGTTCACGGTGGTGCGTCGTACTTCTCTGCTTCCTTATTTTAAAACTGAAGACTACCTTTTGTATACTATTATTGACGTTTTTCCGTTCTTTTGGGATTGTATATATTTATTTGCCATTTTACAGAAGCAACACCAGTAATTATGGTGCTAAACTCAGAGTTCTTTAGATGATTTGAGCAATCACTAGAATTTTTGAATCTCTCTCAAAGCCTCTGCTGGAAGCCATCTGTATCACCTCAAGTAACACAAAATAAACTACCCATTGTGGTCCCAGCTGCAGTTTTAGCAAATAGATCAATGTAGGATGATACAATTGTAACTTTGGGACCTATGGTCTTGGTACAAATTATAACTATTTCAATTTGTCAATTTGTTACAAACTGAACATGGGTGAAAAATAATTTGCAGCACGAAGAAAGCTAATGTATCTGGACCAGAACTACCAAGTCAATGGTCATCATAAACCGATAGCAATACGATATGGGCAAACTAAAAAGATATATGATATACAAGTCGTTCTATTTCTTACAAAGATTTTCATAAACGAAACGCAAGAATTAACACTTGCAATACTTATTGTTCGTAAAAATAAGCATTTCCCATAATTTATATGTTGTTTAAAAAGAAAAAAAAACTTTGGCCCGGTATGATTTATATTAGACACCATACATATATTATAAGCTACTGATTTGCTTAACATACAATATGCATATAGTATCTAATCCCAAATAAAATAAAAACAAATTAGAGAGAAGAAACATACTAATAACAACCCAAAATCAGAATTATTTGCATTCAATGATGAGCAATGCACACCTGTTGCAAACCACAAACACTAACAGAAAATGATTCTCTCATCATACCCATTTCTCCTTCTTCCTATCTTCTTATAACAGAATGATCACTCAACAAATTGCTCCTTAATCTTCGTAAAGAGTTAGGATAGGAGAACAAAATCGTCAAAACTTCGTGTTCAATATAAAACAATTCATGCATTTCCACCTAATTTAAGCTTTTGGGAATGGTTCTTGAACAAATGACAACTTGGCCAATTGTAATTTCTTTGGATCTTTCTATTTACTGCTAAGAAAGGAGAGATAACAGTGGCAGCACCATGTGTATATATGGGGCCCGTTTGGATTAGCTTATTTTAGAGCTTATATAAAACAGCTTATGCAAATAAATAAGTTTTTATTTATTATTTATAAGTTTTTAAGGTTGTTTATGAAAAAAACAGTTTATGAAGATACGATTTTCGCTAGTGAGAACTTATAAATTAAAATAAAAGCTTATTTATTTACATAAGCTATTTTTCATAAGCTCTAAATAAGCTCAAACCAAACGGGACCATGATAGCAATTGGAATATCTCAAGCTCCTTAATGCCAACAATATATTCCAATATCAAGTACAATAAAACAACTCTAACAACAAATAGAACTTGGAACAATTTAACTTTCAATGCAATAAAGCAAAATATATTTAAAAGCATCCAAACATAATCATTACCAAGACACAATGGTAGTCCACTCTAGAATTCGTCGAAAATAAAGACGGTGATCATTCGAACTAATGTATACAAGAAGAAAAAGCTTATATATGTTGTCCAAGCTATCAAACTAAATGGTCGCCACATATTAGAAAAGAAAGTAATGAAAAACCTCAATAATTCTAGTAGTTATCCTTATATGAATGAAAGTTTACATTCTTGAGATATCCTTAGACACGAGGACAGTTCTTTTATAATCTGACCTTTTTCCAAAAGCTTTCCATTTAAGGAGCCAGTATAAATGCCTATTGTCATGTCTTGTAAAAGACTCGCATTTTGCAAAATATAAGTTGAAAATTGAAGATCATTTGCCGAGCCATCAATGTTTAAAATAGTACATGATCTCAGGCGAGACGAAATGCATTCAAGAACCGAAGTTGGGCATTTCCATTCTTTGGATGATTTTTTGTATGTGAACTGTCAAAGTGATAAGAAAATAACATTTATCAAAATATGAAGAAAAGAAAAAAGAACAAGCAAACAAACAAACATACTACTCAACAAACCTTTATAATTGAAAGAATTTGAAGCTTGGGACAATGTCGGAGCAGTTCTACTACACCATCCCAACAATCGTTATAAAAAAACGTCAGTTCAATGTGAATTATGTTAGTAAACACTGTAATGACATTGAAAGAAGCCTCTGTGAATCCTGTGGTTATACTAAGAAACTCAACATTATCAATACCATTAAACAAAGGATCCATTGAAATGAAACTTGCTCTAGCCAACTTAGACAATGTCAGGGACCTCAACCCTTATTCTGGTGCATTGTTTTCATCACGATGCATCTCATTATGTATATAGATACGCTCAACATGTAAGTCTTGTATGATAGGACAACCAGAAAGAAAATTTATGTAATCATTCCGATTTTTAAAACAAACATAACTCAAATCTAGGGCTTTGAGCGAGGGAAGATCAACAACCGAAGCATCACTTCCAATATATAACATTCTAAGTCTGAGAACAACAAGGGTTCGGGAGATGAAAATAGTAGGATTGAAAGTATGGTAGCTCAAGGAGAGATCTAACTCCTCAACACCACGCCGTTTTGCAGCTTCTAACCATGGCTTGAAGACTTCAACGTGGCAATCACGCTGCCGGGTTCCAAGTCCCTTCCAAAATCCAAAGACACAGCTTAGGCTAAAAGTTTTGAGGGGTTGGTTGGTAGAGAGAGGAGAGAGCATGACAGTATTGACAAAACGAAAGAACCTATAGAAGTCGTCATCATTAATGTCGTTGTCTTTCTTGGTTTGATCTTCCAAGCTGAGATCGGGGAAGGTATAGGTGTTTGGCTTAACATAGTTAAAGATGAGAACTGGGAGTGAATAGCAGAGTGGGGTCCACAGCTTGGAAAGAAGGGTTGTAATGAAAGTTTGTTTAATGGGAAGAAATGAGAGTATGTGACACAGCAATTCATCTGGCAAACCACTGATTCTATCGACCAAACAGTTGCTGCCATTAAAGAGTGCATCATGGTTCACCTAAAACATACAAATAAAAAAAATATTACGGAATATATTGGTTTTTTTTTTTTTAACAAGAAAATAACAAAACCCTAAAAAAGTAGAAAGGATAAAGGCAGAAAAATGAACCTGAACGGAGTGCTCTTTCTTCTCAGATGCTCTATACCTCTTCTTCATAGCTGAATCAACGCTTTAACCAAAACAAAACGTATGATCTCAATTCTCCAACTTGATTGGTATTTATATAGTAAATGGCAGGCCCAACAAGGGTAAAGCCCAACCGGTGCCCTAGTATGTCAAATATCCATGCAATCCTTATTTATTAATATGCAGCAGCGCACAAATTTCATAATGGAGCGTACCAATTTAACCTAACAAATTCCCTCTAAAATGCAGCAATCCCTAATATTTCTCTTCACTGATGAGCTTTTCATTCCTATCATGTTGTGTCATCGTTTATATATATCTAATTTTTCTGTAGACTTTTTTTTTTGACAAGTTGTTATACACTTATTTAATACGTGTAAATTTTTTTTTTTTTTAAGGATATACGTGTGAATTATTGTTGGGGGTGCTTTTGTATCTTTCCCACTTATTGAAATTTGGTATATTTGTATGGATTAAAAACTGAATTAACCCTTGGTATTATTGTGTATCAAAATATTCCGGCTCATAAGACCCGTGCGGTGCACGGGCGGTGCACGGGTCAGCAGTCTAGTATTTTATCATTTGACTCTATTTTATAATTTTATCTCTATCTATTCTCTCTTTCAAAAAAAATATCTCTATCTATTCTCTATATTTAATTGAAATAATGCGACTTTAAGGTAATTTATTTTGGAGAATCTCTATTTTTTTTTTGTGTTAACTTGTGACTATTAGTTTCATGTCTTCTTGCTGTTTCAAACACTTCAGTCATTATAAACTTAAATATTTTTCTCTAGTGTACCAAATTTCGTTCAATTTGTTGATTGTTGTATTTGAAATAGTAAGAAGACAAACTAATAGTCACAAGGAATTACAATTAGACTTAGGTGATAAATTGGGGGTTGTTCGGTAAATGATTTTGTAAATCGAGAAATCAAATTGGTTTAACCGGGCTTCTTCAAAAAATCGGTTTAATAGGATGTTAAAAGTAAAAACAGTTAAGATTTTTGAATCCACTCTTAGTCACTACTTGGTAATAAATATTCTAGCTATAACAATTTATCACCTTATGATTACACAAAGCTCTAATTCGTTAAGTGAACTAATGCTATTAAAATCTTAAATGAACTGAAATTTGTAATATCACTTGTAGATGATTTACTATTCTAAAGCCATCATCCAATGAACAACTATCCTATGTCCAATTACAAAATCTATGGTCAATAGTGAATTGTTTCCTAAATTCAACTCCAAGTTGATTAGATAAGGAAAATCATTATGTACAAAAAGATAACTGAATAATCATACGTCTTTATATCGGTAATGTGAAGTGGTACCCTCCTCTCGTCAATGTCTTCAAGCTTTTGGCTAAAATTTGGGGCTTTGTCCATGGTTAGAAGTTGACATAAAACAAATTCTTAATCCTATATCATTTTCAAAATAAACTTCTCATAATGGTTAACATGATTTTCGCTCGAAAGACTCATAATCTTGATCTAAAGCTCCGTCTTGAAGAAGCTCTTTCTTTTATGGATCAAATTGATTTGACGTTGACATGTAACGCCATTTACTCTAGTTTGCTTTTTGGTAATGGTCGTAGATAGGGATGTACAAAAAACCAAAAATCGAATCAAACTGATAAACCGAACCGCACCAAAAAAAACAAGAATTTGACAAACATCTTCCAATATTCTTCCAGAATGTAAACATATTCAAAATATTTCTTTAGAACAATATATAAGCTAAAAGCTAATCCAAAATATAGAAGCTTGAAGACATGAATTAAGTTGTGTGGACCAATATTCTCCTCATTCAACAGAAGCAAAATTATTCCAAAAATCTACTTTACCGAATGCTTGATTTGCAAGAAAGAAGTGTCCTTGGATTAGATGTATGCGAAAAACTTCTTGCAGATTACCCAACTGAAGCCATGTGTCGGATCAAGTCAACCACGCGTGAGCTGTATTGAGAGAAAGAAAGAAAAAATTTAAAACCAAATTAAGGAATCAAAATATACATAACTTCAGGAATATGTAGTGTAACCTTTATCCACACTTATTTATAGTATATATACCAATGATTTCATCTTGATTGTAATGCAGTTTGGTTATATCATATTGAACCGCAGTTGGTTCAACCGGTTTTCTTACTTATTTATTTGTCATCTAATCCAACTGTAGTTGAACCAATTGAACCGTGAACATAAGGTCTCACCATCTGAACCTTAGTTGAACCAATTGTCATCTTATTTATTCTATCAACGTTTACAAAATTGTCACTAAAAAACAAATTTATCAATATATTAGAGGAAGAAAAAGAGGATTTGATTAGAAATTTGTCTTACCTGTAGCCCCATTCATTGTCATACCAAGAGACAAGTTTCACAAAATTGTCATTCAAAGAAATTCCTGCCTTTGCATCAAATATGCTAGACCTGTGCAAGCAAAAGGTGGATCATAAGGTAAGCTGCATGAAACTAATTCATTTGCACAACTTTAAAGTCATAACAAAGTGCGGGAAAAAAATTGTATAACTTTTTCCTTTATAAGGATATTCCTACACCAATTCCCTTCGGATTATTCCCTTAGACATTGCAACTAAGAAGCTCTCAAGCCCTAACATTAGTCCTGTTCAGTGTTTACATTTGCGAGGGTGGTGAAGTGTCTCATGTAGTCTACGGGAGATTGAGGATTGAAAATCGCTCAAATTTTGACGATGAGCAACATTGTCATCTTTAAGCAGGTATTCAAGGTCTTAAACGTTTTTACATTTGAGACAATGACCTGGTCAGTATTGATTCGACAAAACAAAGAAAAAAGAAACATAAATTTAATTTTAAAACATTAACATGTTCTTTTCTTGTCATCATCTCAGTCATAAGGACGAATAATACTTTGAACTTCTACTTGCAAAAGAACGACTTTAATTGTTGTAAATTTCAAACCATTTTCAAGTACTGGTCCGCCGTGAACCATATGAAACACTTCCTCATGCTAGACATCGACACAAATCCAAAAAATAGTAACAAAATCAAGTTAAAAAAAATGACTGTATTAGGTGCACAATGCTTCATGATGGCATACTATAATTTGGTAAAAATTAGTACCATCATTACCTGCTGTCACCAACAAAATCAGTAGACACGACATCATCCTCTGTGTAACCAAGGATTCCCTTCAAATCTCCCTCAGATGCTTGCCTATTAAAAATGTGTAGACAATAGAAAATTAGCATTCACTATAGTAACTACATTATAGGAAGAAAAAAAATAAACAATATATATTCTTGTCCCTTAAAAGAAAAAGTTTTTTATTCTTACTTAATTGCAGCTTTAATTTCATCATAACTTGCTCCCTTTTCAAGTCTAACAGTAAGGTCAACCACTGAAACATCTACAGTTGGAACTCTGAATGACATTCCTGTCAACTTATTGTTCAATGATGGCAATACCTTACCAACAGCCTGCAGAAAATGAGAGAGAGAAAAAATAACATATATTAAGATATAGCAAATATTAGAATATTGGAACATAGTATAAAAATGTTACAAAAGGAATATTTAGAACTTTGGCAAATTGACATTACTGAGAAGTTACCAATATGCTTTGCAAAGAGTTTTTTTTATAGTTTGTGCTAAGGAACTATTAGGCACTGTGAATGTTAGAATAGCAAATCCGGATCTACAATAAATGCGCAAGAATACAACGAGTGATCACAAAGTTCGGCCAATTGTGTTTATGTCTCTAATAGACTCAAGTAAACAGAAAGATGTAATGAGATGTGCATGTGAATTTATATCAGCGTAGTCAATTGCAGGTCACGGAAAATACCAGTTTGTTCAAATTCCGTTCCGTAAAATGACGTCTCTATTTCAAAACACTTTGTACTTAATAAATTATAGCGAAACAATAAAGATTTGTTCAAATTTCTCTGCGCCATAGCACTTCTACAGCCACAATTTGACATCATTAGTTCATATGTATACAGATCAGGTACCTTTGCAGCTCCAGTACTACTAGGAATGATGTTAACAGAAGCAGCTCTACCACCTCTCCAATCCTTCATTGATGGTCCATCAACAGTTTTTTGAGTGGCTGTATGACAAACAAGCTAGTTAAGGGTGTGTTTGGATTGACTTATTTGAGTTTATATATTGTCATAAGCACGTGAGAGGCTGTTTGGATTGACATATTATTAGTTGTTTTCAGCTCATTTTCATAAGGTTTCCAAGACAGCTTTATGAAAACAGCATATATAAAATAGATTGATTTTTCTTCTTCTATAGAAATAGCTTATACATAAGTACGTATATGATAAGTGTTTATGTTATAAAGACTTAATTAATTTGTTTATCCAAATAGACCCTAAATCATGCATAATTTTACAAACTTACCAGTAATAGAGTGAATAGTACTCATGAGACCTTCAACAATACCAAATTTGTCATGAACAACCTGAATTTATTTCAACAAGAACATTAAAATTATGAAAAAAATATTTATTGCGAAATTAAAGCAATTATAAGACAAACTACCTTTGCTAGTGGAGCAAGACAATTGGTTGTGCAGCTAGCATTGGAAACAATATGAATATCTGACTTGTACTCTTTTTCATTGACACCAACTACATACATTGGTGCATCCTTGCTAGGGGCAGAAATAATTACTTTCTTTGCACCACCCTGATATCAAAGGACATGACCACAAGTCAAGAAAAAAACATCAAAAATGAAATGAAACATGGTCTATTCTTTAATATTTTAATAGTTTGTTCAAAATCTGCTACACTACAACGCCGCAATAGCGGCTATTTTACAATACTGAATGTCTGTATAATATGTTTTTACATTATCACATCATAGTTATTACATAAGATTGTAAACAATGCTTGCCAAATTACATGGTAAGAAAAATATAGATTCAGCAGTCACATAAAATTGAATAACAAAACCATAGGTTATGTGAATATTTAATGTCAAACCTTCAAATGGGCAGCAGCCTTGTCTTTATCAGTGAAAACTCCGGTAGACTCAACAACATATTCAGCTCCTGCCTCACCCCATGGAATTTCCTCAGGGTTCCTAATAAAATAGGAATGAAAAAACATTAATCCTAAAATTCAAACAAGTTAGACTCTATTTGCTAAACGAAAAACATATAGTTCATAGCGGATAACTTATAGCGGATAAAATAGTACGATAAAAATAGAGTTATTTGGTAACAGTTGTTTTCTCCCCGTCTCACGAGCTTATAGCATCTATTTTTAGTCACTTATAATGTCTTTTTAGATTTTACTCCAAGTAGCGTTTGAGTTTATAGTTTATAAGATTTTATTTTCTTTTCTCATTATCGTAATTGAAAAATTTAAATATTAACAAAAAATGTCTTTTATATTTATCAATTAGTTCAACCATCAATTTTACCAAACACTTCAAATTCATTCTATTAACTTAGCAGATATAATGCCATTCCTTATCAGCTTGCATAAATGCAATGTACTACATTTTACCAACTTTAGGGTTTATTTACTTGTAATAGAACATACCTTACACCAAAAACAGTGACAGGACTACCACCAAAAAGAAGAGTTTTGCTGTCCTTGACTGTAATTTCACGGTTTTGCAAAACCCCATGAACCGAGTCATACTTGAACATGTAAGTCTGCATGGAAAGCATTTCCATGTTATTATTAATATGGATAAAGTGACATGAGAGTCAAAATCGTTCGTTTGAAGTTATTGGACGCGATTTCAAACAGAAACTAATTATTATGATAGTATGTTTGGTTCCGCGTTTTCTACTGCAATCTTGCATCCCAATGGCTTTTTTGCCCTGATTTCAAAAGCTACAAATGCAGGCTTTTTCGTGTGAAAATCATTGTGCTTTTGAGAAACAGCGACACAGTACCAAACGAATGCTACGTGGTTTCTTACCATATAATCAGTGGTGATGAAAGGATCGTTAACTGCAACAAGCTCCACATCATCTCTCTCCAATGCCACCCTGGCCACCAAACGACCAATCCTTCCAAATCCTTCAATGTCACAAACAAGATCATTTACAAGTTATTACATAGCATACAAAGCATGTGCGCGCGCGCACACATATACACCATATTAAATAACTTTTTATTGATGTAAAAATTTATAAAAGCAATCTATATGACATAAACTTTCTATTAAACAATCAGTTTCATAAATATGTATCTAGTAAAATGGTATTAAGTAGTGTAACATTAGTGTAACACTATATTATTGCTCAAATGTGATTCGATATCGTCCTATATGTGTCTATAACAACCAAGAAAACATGTAAAAAGTTGTCTATGTTTAATTTTATTTGTGAAGAAGTAATATATGTGATACACATTGATTTAATGATCAACGCTAAAACAAGTTAGAACATTGAACAAAATTATGTGACATAAACAAAAAAAGAAATGTCATTATTGGAGAACCATTGATGCCAATCTTGATCTTCCCCATGACTCTTTCTCACTGTGATTTACTTAACAAGAAACAAAAGGAGTGTAACAATCAAAGAAGACCAAAGAGAAGTGACAGTGTTCATGCATATATATTGGACATTACGTAGAAGAAAGTTGTGGTGTGATATGTTCCACAAAGTTTGTGGTTCAACCATGCATCCTTTGATCTCGACAGAAATTAAGGTTCAAACGCACAAAACATAACTGTGCCCAAATAATTAGACAAGAAGAATCAGTCAAATTATACACATATATTCCTTTTTTTAGGCATATATTCCAACTTTTTAGCTCAAAAGTTAGAACTTAGAAGAAACGAATTCCTTTGTACCAAAAAAGAAGGTACAAATTCTATAATTAAAAAGAAAAAAAAAATATAGTGCAAATTAAAATACATATATTATAAATTACTCCTTAAAAAAATATTAAAGGTTAAACTATTGGAAAAAAAAAATTTAACCAAAATTTAAAAGATTTTTTTTTTGAAGTACCAAAATTTAAAAGTTATACAAACTATTGGGATCTAAGTTTTAGTGTTTGAAACAAAGTAAAGGACCAATACTATATGTTTTATGTAACTAATTTATGTGATAAAGAAATTCAGTCACAATTTTCATTTTTGGAGAGTTTCACAATTCCTTGAAACCCCTCAGACAAATTTTGCGTCTTTTAGGAACCGAAGCAGAATATTATTTATTTTTGCAGCAGATGCAAACTCCATCATTGAACAAGCACAAGATCCACCTTTGCATATTAATGATGGAATGAAAATTAATTAGCAAACTTAAATTGAAACAAATGAAAGAATACAACATGGTTTTGCATAATGATTTTTATGTCGCAGTTCCGGTGCGAAATGAATGTCTTAATTTCTAGTTTCACGATGAACTTCAAGGTTTTTAAATATGTGTTTGATTTCTTTATACTGGATTAATGATTGTCAAAAATTTAATGGCAGTTCATATCGAATTTTTGTTGCTTTCAATACTCTTGAGAATTGTCGTGTTAAGTTATTGAAATCATGAGAACAAACTGGGTCGTGACAGACCCGTTTTTTGCTTATCCGGGTGAGGAAGAACGTGTTTAGTTGCATGATAAATCCCACTTGCAATCATTTTTTGGTCACAAGTTTGAGATAAACCGATATCTTTTTACTACAAATCCCTTTCGTTTGTTTTCCAATTCCTTGCTATTATCCAGAAGTTGTTGAGTAAGTCAGTACCACAAATCTTGATATGAAAATTGTTGTAAAGAAATGTTTTAATAAAACAAACAAAAATAGTTGTAATCATTTTTTTTTTGAGGGAGCTAGTAGATTGATTATCCAGCACGAATAAAGAATGAGTTGATCTTGAAAATTAAAATGAAGCTATGATGTCTTTACAATCATTGTTAAGAGTCCACATTTTAACAAATTTGAAATAAGAAGCAATTTGAGTAGAGTTCACCGTTAAGTCAAGCAAGAGAGGATAATGATCAGAACGTTGCTTCGCTAAGGTTGAGCAAGAGATAGAAGTGCAGGTATCTATCCAAAGTTGATTGCAAACAGCTCTGTCTAATCTCCTTTTGGTATGTCTACCATTGTTCCAAGTAAGTTCAGCGCCTTTTGTTGGAATGTGCAACAGATCATTGACATCAGTCCAATTTTGGAAATCTATCACAGGGGGTCTAGCTGGTGTAGTTGAACCCTGATGCTCATGTGCTCCAAGAATGACATTAAAGTCACCAAAAAACACCAGGGAGCATGGTTTTGGTTTTTTAACAGGGAAGTTTGTCCCACAATGCCTTCCTCCTCAAGTTACTAGTGGAGGCATAGACACCACACATGCAAAAAGGTTTGTTATCTAAGGTAAAAGAAAATGAAACTTGTTGGTCATCGATATCTAAAATGATAGGGTTAAGGTTAGAGGTACATAAACACCATAGATTAGGTAAAAGATTTTATCTTTGGTTGCAGGAGAAAAACTTAAACCCTAATCTATTTAGCCAAAGATTGAGGAATCTATCAACATCTCGGCTATAAACACAAAGTCAGGTTTATTAACAAGTATTAATCTCTTAAGTGCCAATCTTGAGGGGGAGTTGGCAATTCCCCTAATGTTCCAATAGATAGACTTCATTTGACAATCTTTGTTTGACCAGTTTTACCTCTGGTTGCATAATTCAATTTGACAGATGATTTTCTTCTTGGTTTGGATTTCTGGGCAATCTGAAACAATTCATTCATGTGAGTTTCTGGGAGATCTTCACTTTCCATTTCTTGCAGCAGTCTTTGTTCCACTTCTTCGTTTTCTATAATATTGGCCCAAGACTGGTCAAGAAACGCTTTATTCTTTGCTTCCAGCTCTTTAAGTCTTTCTTCCTCCATATTATTGTCCATCTGAGTATTGTGATTCACCACTTCATTGAGCTCAACTAGTGTCCAGTTCTTTTTGTTTGTCGCGCAAGTTGTTTTTTTTAAGTAACAAATGAAGAACTTATTTACGACGAAAATAACTTTCTAACAAATTTGTGATTTCCTTCCTTAAAAAACAAATTTGAGATTTTAGAATTTGGATTATTCTTGTGATGTCGCTTTTTCACCCCTCCTAAAAATAACTCAAACTCTTAGATTTCAGTTTCTAATAAATACTTATATGGTCATAAGTTTAAAAGAAAATTATTTAGATACACACATAGCAATATGTATCATTTAATTATTTTAAAATATGACGTTATTGAATTATTTTTATTTTACTTTCTTCAAGTTGTGTGAGTGTATCTAAATGATTTATATTTAAGATTGTTTAAGTAAAGAATCAATTTATTTTTTTAAGGTAAAATGAAATTTATTCAAAACGCAAAGAATCCTAGAAAGCACAAGAAATGCTTGGTTAGGAATAGCAACATACAAAGGAAATGTATGTCATATATATGCAGAACACCCAAACAAACACCCATACATCAAATACAAACTTCTACAAACAAATTAAAAACATGTTCCACTAAGGGTACCCGAAGCCAATAAAAACAAAACACCAATACCCAAAAGTCGCCTCCAAAAACCAAAGTCTTAACGCTTGCGCAATAGCAGAAACAAATCTTGTGCCAAACCATTGCAAAACCCCTCTAAAATAATCATCAAACCTACCAAAAACTCGTGTAACCGCATTTTGCTTCTCTCCTGCAGTTGAGCGCAGTTAAGCACATGTAAATCACCACCTAGAAAACATATACCACCCCACATAACCACAATGAACAAATAACTCAATTCTTGAAACAAGCTACACCGTTTAAGTATTTGAAAACCCACAAAAAACATAAACACCACCAAAAATCACCACAAGCACCACCACAGAAACCAGCACCAGCCACCACGAGCACCATCACAAAAGACTCAGTATCAACACCACCATGGAAACCACCATAAATCACCATAAACCAACACAACCAAAAATCATTGCCTTTCACCACCATAACACCAACACAAAACAGCCGCCTTTCACCACCATATCACCTTCACAAAACCACCTAAACACCACAGCAACCACCACCCCTTCACCACCACAAAACCACCCAAACACCGTATAACACCACCTCTTCATCATTGTAAAAACCATCACCATGTCCCCGCTATTTCTCTCGACCAAACAACGGAGGAGGTCGCGACGTAGCAGCCAACCGCAACTGCAAGGTGAAGCTAAAAACGAACCTGTTGCGAAATCAACCTTAATCGAATCACACCAATGAAATAAACAAAGATGTGTGGAGCAAAAGATAGTGGTAATCTTAGATCTAAGTGTCTTCAAGCAATGACACACACAAA
>Ga0315914_1001459_pt1 | contig 35345 bp, 20 predicted proteins | sample MpolenodulesMG_FD_203920 | JGI IMG/M metagenome (GOLD analysis project Ga0315914, IMG submission 203920) | Medicago polymorpha root nodule microbial communities from Los Angeles, California, United States - elongated nodules | ecosystem: Host-associated > Plants > Roots > Nodule | place: USA...
GGTGAGTGATAGAGAAGAGGAAGATGAGAAAGTAACACTAACAGAGGAAGAGGGTGAGTGAGAAAGGAAGGAAAAAAAAATCAGTGAACAGTGCAATACGTATATGGTGTCGTATCTGTGTTTGTTGTTTTGTGTCTATTTATCATTCCTGTTTTTAAAATTTAGTCCCCGAATTCTAAATCAATAACTTTGGTCCACCTATTGTAATAATTTTTAGATTTTGATCCCCCTATTTTTAAATCAGCAATTTTAGTCCCTACATTTTTCAGATTTCTAAAATTAGACTCATGTAATGTGTACCATATGATTTTTATTAATTTGAAAATCCCTCGCATCATCATCAACAGTTATAATAATAGGTTTTGATTATTTAGAAGATAAAAATAAACAGAAAATCGTAATCAAAACACGGATAAATTTGAGGATAGAAGGATTATATAACCTTTGCAAAATAACAGAAAAATTCTGCATGCAAAACCTACCAATGGAAATAATTTCTTCAAATGACGGCTTTTAAAAAAAAAAAAAAATTTCTTCAAATGACGATGTCGTGTGAAAAAGGAACTAACTTAATGAATTCATTTCTTAAATTCATGATTTACCATTTGAATGAATAACAATTCATCTTACAACACCCCACATGCATTTGTCATCCTAAAAGTATCACATCCTAAAAAAACAAACTGAAAATCAGAAACAAGTTCATAATTTTTTTTTAATAAACAAAAATGAATTATAATAACATTGACAACGTAATTGGTTCAATATAAGGCGTGTCAAAACAATCACGGAAAAAACACAATCAAGTCAAGATTACAAAAAAGCTAATTGATGCCCATACACAAAAGAGGGCTCGACCACCAATTATGAATGCCAAAACTAAATATAACATTACTATCTTTCAACCACCACAATAAATGTTGTAGCTCGTCTAAAACATAACTTATAGCAGAAGTTCCACTAATCTCAAAAAAAAGATCGTCTAATTTTAGTGAATTACAAAAAAAATAAATGGAGAATAATGTTTAAAGATTTTTAATATTGCATTGAGCTAGTGTAGTACTGTGGAAGATGAAATACAATTAGATGATCTCATATGGATTTTTATTTACAAGGAAATAAAATTTGTCAAAACTACAAGATCAGGAACCTTAACTTACCTGGGGACAAATATATGATGTATTTGCTGGTAAAATAATTGGTATTGATTGTTACTATATAAAGTAGCCGCAAGAAAATACTGTCTACAAATGATTTTTTCACCCTATGATGAACCCGTGAGTGAGTGAATGAACGAAAACACTTGCCTGCCTCAGCTCAAAAAATCCTCCACACTCTTGCATACAAACAATGTGTTGTCCGGCTACTTCACATGCCACCAAAATACAACACAATCAGTGGTAGTTCTATAGTACTGGTCAGGGGATAGCAGTTGTGTACCATTGGATTACCAATGTTATATAACATTGACCAATTAGGGTGTGCCACACGTAAACACACCTATCTCTCTTTCCCTGTGAAATTGAAAATCAGAACGAGAAATGATTGAGGATCACAAAATGCAACACCAACATCGTATTTCCATACAGTTGGGATACAGTTTGTGTTTTGTAGCTCGGTCTCATTTTTGGTGTACATGACTTAAGGAGGAAAGACTATACGGTGTCAATACGGTGTTTTTCAATATCTGCCCTCAATCAGAAAAATGTGTTAACTCCCAAGAGTGGAAATTAGACTCTCCGGGGGCTCTTCATATTACTGTTCTTTTACACAACTGAAAAAGCCTGGTACAACAAATCCATGCGATGAACGGTCTCTTAACCCAAATTTGACTTAAGAAGTATTTTTGGGGTAATGAATTTTCCTTGCTGACTTGTCTCTTTTTTTTTATAGTATCATCCCCAGACAAGCTGAAATGCGTACCTATTTTCATTTTGTCCATTCTCATAATTTCCCCAAACTCTACTGCTAAATTCACCACAAATTAGACATTTTCCCAATGAATACGGTCCCCTCTCTCTTCTCTGCCCTACCTCTGATTCATTCTGTTTTCTCCTTAAGGAGCAGACTAGCACCCAGATTATAATATACACTAAGGTGTGTTCAATGTCACATTCGCATAACATCGATACATATAATACATTCAACTATCTTGTTTTTTCAAATTATTATTTGTATTGAGATGTTAGTGTCGTTTATGTTATGTTTCATATAATTCATTCGTGTTTTCTCTCTTATAACATCGACACTTCATACCGAAGGTGTTTGACACCAATACACGTGGTTACATTCAATTGTTTTATTCTATTAGATTATTTACTAATTGAGTTGAAGCGTCCGTGTAATTGTGTCAATGTTTGTGCTTTCTACCTACTTTTTGCTCCATCTCATTCTCATGTTTTATACTCTCTATTCTATCAATGACGCAATTCACATCAACATTTCCACCTTTTCACCAAACCACACACTTTTCCAACCCTACCATGAACAAAAATCAAATCCCTGTCGTTATTAGTCCTTGTTCAGAATTTCCCACACCTAATAATCCTCTACTACACTTCAACAATGCCAATTGCATGGAGCAGTTACTCATTCACTGTGCCAATGCAATAGAAAGCAACAATGCAACACTAGCACAACAAATCCTTTGGGTCCTTAACAACACAACACCCTCAGACGACAACTCCAATCAACGCCTAGCAGGAAGCTTCATTCGAGCTCTCACATTGCGCGCAGCAAAATCCTGTAGTTGCAATATTCCAGAAGCAGTTACACAAACCGCAAATAGTTATAACTATCATCACAATCTCGCCATACAAACACACGAGTTTTCTGTCATTGAGTTAGCAAATTTTATTGATTTAACGCCTTGGCATCGTTTCGGTTACACAGCAGCTAATTCTGCAATTCTAGAAGCTACTAAAGGATTTACAGTTATTCACATTGTCGATTTGAGTTTAACACATTGCATGCAGATTCCAACACTAATCGACGCTATTGCAAATCATTATGAGGTTCCTCCTTTAATCAAGCTAACAGTTGCAGTTAATAACTGTAGGAATAAGAATATTAATCATATTCCAATTCCACCGATGCTTGATCTTTCTTACGACGAATTGGGTTCAAAATTGGTTAATTTTGCTAAAACAAGAAGCGTGATTATGGAATTCAAAGCTGTTTCTTCAACTTATTCAGACGGATTCGCTTCATTGATTGAACACCTACGAGTGCAAGTGCAACATTATAATAAATCTCATGAAGCATTGGTTATAAACTGTCACATGATGCTTCATTATATTCCTGAAGAAACTCTATCTACAATAAATGATACAAATTCAAATATGAATTTGAATTTGAACTCTTGTTCCTCACTGCGCTCGATGTTTTTAGAAGCTGTACGGATGTTAGATCCAACAATAGTCGTCTTGGTGGATGAAGATGCAGATTTAACATCAAGTGGTTTGGTTAGTAGACTAAAATCCGCGTTTAATTATCTTTGGATACCGTTTGACACGGTGGACATATTTTTACCACGAGGGAGTAAACAAAGGCAGTGGTATGAAACAGGTATTTGTTGGAAGGTTGAGAATGTGATAGCATATGAAGGGATTCAGAGAGTTGAGAGAGTCGAGCCTAAAAACAAGTGGAAGCAACGAATGAGAAATGCACATTTTCAAGGGGTTTGTTTCAGTGAGGATTCGGTTTTGGAGGTTAAGGGTATGCTTGATGAACATGCAGTTGGATGGGGATTGAAAAAAGAAGATGATTTTCTTGTGCTTACTTGGAAAGGACATAATGTTATATTTGCTTCTGTTTGGTTACCTTCTTGACCATTTTTCACACTATGTATGAGTAGCAACATTTTATTTTCTTATGTAGGTTGTGACTTTTTAGGTTCAGGATGGTCATTATAATTTTTCTTTCTCCACTGGTCCATTAATTAACTATTGCAGTGTTGCTATTTAGTACGAGGCTTTTTATTCGTGGAAACGACGAAAGCTGACGTGCTATACTTTGGATGGTTATAATTTCCAAACTTGGTGGAATATGTCAAGCATTATAATAATTCATGGAATCCATGACCACTGTTTTCACCAAAGTTAAATTGCAAAAACCTGTTAGAATTGCTAATTTATATAAACAGCACTTAGCCATTCTGCGACGATGTTCACAAGCATCAAATTCTCCTAAGAACCCATTTAATTTTCTATTATAATTGTTTCTTCAAATTAGTACCAATTAGATCATCGTGAACTTCTACTTCTAGCAAGTAATTCATCGTTGATGTTTTAGGTAATTTTCAAGTATTGGTCCGCCTGTCAAAATGGTCCACTTAGACGCGTTAGTACCATACCTGACAATGAGCTTTCATTGATGGCTAAATCGATACCTGATCTGGCAGTAATCCTTCATTACTGTTGTCAAATTAGCGCATCATTACCTGATTAGGCGATAATCCCTCTTTATTGATTTCCAATCAACATGTCAATTTTAGACACGACATTGATCCTTCTTATTGCTTTCAATTGATACATCTGTACCCTACCTCGAGTCTAGCTTTCATTGATCGCTATGTCAATACTCGACCTGACAGTGATCCTTTATTGCTTTCAATTGACGCTTCAATACCTTACCTAGCGTCGAACTTTAATCATTTTGATTACGCATGAGTACTCGACCTGGTAGTAATATCCATCATTTTGATTTCATATTACCATTTTATTCTCTTTTGCATCGACTATTTACATTTATCTGCTTTCGCATCGACAATTGATCTTCTTTCGTATTACCAATTTATTTGCTTTCTCATAACCAACTTACATGCTTTCACACAGCCAATTTATCTACTTTCACATAACCAATTTATCTTCTTCCCCATAACCAATTTATCTACAAATTTAATGTTGATACAAAGAAGGATGATGCTTTTTTTTATTTTTTTTTGGTTAACTGTTGGGATTTTTTTTTAAGTTTCAATTTCAAGTTAAGTAGTTGACATTCTCACTCGTGCTGTTATCATTGAAGTACGACCTCGTTTATAAACATCTAAAGAAATAAAATTTTCGTTCTCTATATGCTTTCTACCTTATGGTGGCCAGCATTTTTATTCTCTATATCCTTCTACCATATGGTAGTTTAGCCATTTCATTCTCTATGCACTTTTACCTTATGGTTAATCAGTTTTCATTCTCTATGCTTCTAGCCTATAAGGGTCCGTTTGATGGTCAGGATAGGATAGAGGCAGGATATGATATAAAGGTAAATAGAGATAGGACATGATAAGCATTAATCATATCATGTGTTTGATGCGCACATGATAACAAACAAGATATCATTATAATTAAATGAAAAAATTGCTCTCATAATTAATTAAATATTGTAAAAATGACATGTTATTAATTATAATAGAAAATACATGCTATCATTATTTTAAAAATGACAATATTTTAAAAATGGCAGAATATCAAGATAATAAATAAGTAATGATCTTCTAATCCCATCAGGATAATTTATAACCCAGTTTATACTCATGATAGAAATTACAAAGGAAAGTCAGGATAGGATAGAAAAATGGTTTATTTTATCATATCCTTTTGGTGCATCAAACATGAGATTTAAGCAGGATATAATTAATGTATCATATCCTCTCTCCCTATCCTGACCATCAAACGGACCCTAATAGTTAAGCTTTGTTTGCTAAATTTAGCATTTCATAGCCCAAATTTGGGGCTTTGATTCTATTAGAATGAGTGTCGTGGATAAGATTATCAAAAGATCCCAGAAGTAGGTTGGAGACTTCTGAGTTATGCACTTCGATCACTACCCTTTCTTCGTCACCTATTCTTGATTAACCAATGTAATTATGGCTTTTTTATATTGTACATTTTTTTCTTTTCCTTGGATCGGATTGTTCATTTCAAGTTGATAATTTTAATCCACACTTCCAACTTGCGCGGGTTGTTAGGTGTAGTTAGAGATTTGTTAGAATTTGTTCAAATTAATTAGAAGTTTGTTATGATTAAGTGGAAGTTTGCTATGTTAGTTACCTTATCATTATATAAAATGTGTATCCTACATTAATTTTATCATACTCTTCATTCTTCAATCTATTAATTCAAAATAATCCATTTTTTTCTCTCTTGATGTCCAACCATGCTTCTTAACAAGATGAGCAACTCAAAAAATTTCTTATTTTTCAAACTCTAACCTATAACAATTTTTTCAATTAATCTTATTTTTTATTATAATTATAAAGTATTGACAAAAACTATTACACAACAAGTGTGAAGAAGATAACTTGGAGAGCAAGCAAGTTAGTTTAGCTTAGTGATTAGAGATTATCATGTACTGTTACTCTATCATAGCTATGGTGTACCTCCTATCATCTATAAATAGGCTTGTAAACACTTATCATATCAATGAGAATTCACTTTTAGTTTGTTTCATAATAAAAACCAAGAACTTCACCACAATTAACATGAGAGCAGCTACCAACACCATTTCACGTAAAAATTAAAGAACTTCAATATGACATATATACCTTGACATCCATAAATACCATTTCAAGATGATCTTGTCCAGCAACAAACATCAGTTCCAATTCATAAATACAAAATGATAAAGGCAATGAACTTGATGGTGTTTCTGGGGAATCAGAACAATACAAACACAACATGTACTATATTGAATGTTAACAAAGAAACATGAAACCATTAAGAAAGCAAAAATGTCAATATGGAAGAAGTTAGCAAGAAAAAATACCTGAAATTGTTCTCCACACAGCGAGGAATCGGAGACAGAGATGAAAGTGAAGTTAGTGTATTGAGAGAAGGGAGTGTATGGAAAAGAGAGAAATGACGAAACGTGGGAGAATAGATTAGACTGATGCAATGTGATGGGATGAGGATGAAAAATATAATTACAATTTGCAAATGGGATGTTATATTGTTAAGTTCATTATCTAATTACTAGAATCACCCTAGAAGGAGCCGTTAAGATGGCAAGGTTGAATGTAATAGAAGATTTAGTAAGTTTTTTTTTTTTTTTTTTAAGAATTAGTAACAAACTTTCTATGTGTTTAATATTGAAAGTGGAGGTTGAAATGATGATGGCTGTAGTGGTGAGATAAAAAGGAATTGAATTAAAAATATTGTATTTTTAGGGACACTAATGACTAGCTTTAATTACCTAATCAAATAATGATTTTAATCATAATTAATAATTTGAATCAAATCAAATTTGATCAATAATGAACCCGTTTGTTTTGGATTTTTTTAGTAAAAAAAAATGGATTTTATCATTTTTAAGTGTTTGTTTAGGATTTTTAAAAAAATTATTTTATCAAAAAATTTTATTTTGACTTTAAAATGAAAAGCTATTAGGATTAGCTTTTCTCAAAATCTATTTTTTTTCAAATATAAGGAGGTAAGACATGAACTAGTTAAAAATCATTTTTTTTTTAAAAGTGATTTTTTTGATAGTAAATAAACACAAATAGCTTCAGTTTTTTTTTCAAAATCTCTAAAAAAAATCTCTAGATTTTTCTAACCCAAAATCTATTTTCCTAAAACAAACTCACCCAATAATTTAAAATGAAAATCCATACTCAGGAAGAAGATGAAGAGCAGAATCAAGAGTTGTCAATGTCATTGAAGAGCTTTAGGAAAGAGGTCATCTTCTTTGAAATTTGATGAGGCAAACATTTTGATTTTCCTATAACGATGATGGCTGGCTGATAAAATGAATGATGGTTTGACCCTTTTGATGATAAGGTGCAGAGAGCTCAAAATCACAAGGTGGCCTTGAGAAAAATTTGAGAACTTGATGTTGCCCATCGATAATTTTAAGGTATATTCTTGTGTTTTTTTTTTTTTTGAGGGAAGGTATATTCTTGTGTTGTTTGACTCATTTGTCCCAACATTTTCAAGTACTTGAAAAATAACATCATCATCAACTTTGTTTGGACTATTCATTTTTCTTTGTAATATTGGAAATTTGTAGTTTGTGTGTTGCCCTTTTTTGAGTTATGGAATTGATACCAAAATAAAGACTATTATTTTATTTTAAAATGGTCACTGATTTCTTTAAAGCATTTTTTGTTGTTTGTGTGATGCATTTTCCATCTACAAAATCAATATTATTTTGTTTTTCTAATAATTTGATTAAAAAAATTGATCAAAATGAATCAAAAAATCAAAATCGGATTGGGTTTGACATAAAAAACTGCATCATACAAACACACAAATAAAAAAAAAAAAACATTTTCAAACCATTGACCATTTTAAGATAACATACCAATGATACATAATTTTTGTTTCTATTCCATAACTCAAAAAAGGCTACACACAATCTACAAAGTTTCATTGTCACAAAGGAAAATGAGTAATTAAACACATAATTATTTTTCAAGTACTTGAAAATGTTAGGATAGAGTAGTCAAACAACATAAGAATATACCTCAATGTTGTCGATGAGGAACCTCAAGCTTTTCAAATTTTGGTAAGGTTTGAGCTCCCTGCACTTTCTCATCAAAGGGGTCGATCTAACATTCATTTTCTCAGCGATCATCGGCATAGGAATATCAACATGTTTCTTTATCTCATCAAATTGCAAAGAATATGATATCTTCTTCTTAAGGTTCTTCAATGGCATTGGAAACTCTTGATTCTCCCCTTTTAGAACCACCCATCATTTGACTCGAGAGCTTGTTAATTAGCTACTTTAAAAAACTAATAATATGCTTGACTAAGTTTCATCATGAGTTAGGATCTTCAAAGTATAAAAATTCAAAGAAATATTCATGAAAGGATGACATTTGAATCCAACTACCCAAGTAATTGCATTTCATAAGTAAAGCTATGAAGGATGATTATAATCTCAACGACTTCAGTCTTAATGAGAATACAAGTTTTTTTTTAAAAAAAATTAGGAAAATGCTAACAAGTTAAGGTTCCAAAAATAGAAATTATGCATCGTAAATCGTGTTAATTTATTTTTATAAAATTGAAATTTAATGTTTCTCAATAAATATTTGTTCTTTATAAAAACTTTAACACGTGTCCTTAGAACGTAAGTTAGCATGATCCTTAAAATTATATTGAACAGAAAAATACAAAAGATGAAAAATTTAAAGAAAAACTTGCAAGAATAAATGAGGGCATGAAGCTTCCTTCTTCAATATTATAGCATAATCATGTGGGAAAATGTTTAGTGGAGATGAGTTGAATAACATAACATGCACAAAAGGTCGGGTCAAAATTTACAAGTAAAAGATGATCTTTGTTCAAAATAGAACCGGCGCCAAAAAATAGAATGTTGCTCACCCAATAAAAGTTGCTAGACAGCAGTGTTCCAAGTCTTGGGTGAGTTGTGCCCAGGGACAAACCTATATGAAATATTGTAGCTATAGTTGCAAGTGCCCCCACTTTATTTTCAACAATTTTCCCTTATTATTAACATACTCTTATATACCGACTCACGGCATAGAGTGAAAAAACGTGTTTTTTTCTTCTTCTAAAGAGATTAACGGATAAACTCGCAAATGTGTTTTAAAAAGTGAGGAATTGCATACGTAAACTCGCGCAACAACATATCAAATGTTCTTGCAGTCTTTTAAATGTACTTATTATTTATGCAAAACAGGAGATAAATTTACATAAAATGTATTCCAATAATATAATTTGTCATCATGTCATCCACAAGGACCACAACATTCCAACTTGATATGAATTAAATCACAGAACAATCCGTACGAATGTTCCCATTGTGTGAATTCTTAACACCAACTCGACCCAATTTGGTCATGGCGGCAACAAAATTAGCACGAAATATTTTGTTACTACTAGCAAAAGCATTTACTGCAGCTTTGGATCTTGAATCCGTGAAGAGGACTTGGTCTGAGGTGAATAAACCCTTCCCCTTTTGTAGATTCTTGAAATAGACATTATCGAAAGCATGTGGAGTGATTGGGTCCATATCAACTGCAACCCTTGGATCCACATCTCTAGGGCACATTAATTTTAACTGTGCTGCGTATTTTAAGTCTAATGTAGGGTCTACTCTACTTGTTGTCTTGAAATTATACACTCTATTGGTGAATTTGTTGCAATGTGAGAATCCAACGGTGTGAGCACCTACAGAGGGAATGAATCATGTCAATCAATACAAGAATCCAAAGTTTTATCTATTCATTTTATTCGATGATCTTTTTCAACTTTTCAAGGATGATTACTTTATAATTATTTTACATTTATAAATTGGATATGTTGCCGACAATCACTAGAAATACTATCTTCTTCAATATCTTTATTTTTCTACATTTATTATGTTGAAAAAGACTAATAAGATCTAACTCAGATACTTGAGTAAAGTTACTTTGTAGTATATGGACTAATAATCGAGTTCATATAGTGCAGTCTTAGTATATCAAGTTTTTGTCTCTGTGAGTTTAGCTCAATTAGTATAAACAATGTATAATATATGTAAAGTTTGGGGTTCAAATCCCGGTCACCACAAAAAAAGTATATCAAGTTTTTTCTATACAATTTAGTTTCCGACTTATTCATTATTCTTTATAAAGTGACATGCTCATTAATGACGTAGAATTATAATATGATATGTTGATTTGGATCAGAAATAGTGAACTAAAAACTCTTGTCACAAACTTGTTTTCATTTTCATTTATCAAATATAAATTTATTCTTCTCAAATTCATTGTTTATGATCCACATAAACAATGTCACGTCGTTAAATGCTATCAGTAATGAATATGACATGTTACTTCGAATCAGGTTCTCCATAAAAATTCCGAAACTTGTGAAACATGAGGCTACAATCTCAAATTGTAGAAATGAAGACAATAAAAATCATATTTAGTTAAGGATCACGCCAACTTGTGCCCTTACGGCACAAATTAAGAAGATAAAAAAGGAATTAATCAATAAATTCACAAATTAAAAAGATAAAATTTAAAGTTTTTGAAATTAAGAATACACAATTTCCACGATTTTATTTTTACTTTTAATTTCTTATCTTATGTCATTTCTTGTGTCATAAGGGCACAAGTTAACGTTAAAATAGACAACAAAAGTACATTTAAACTAATATTAATTTTGATACTTTTCAAAGATTACTTTTCATTGTATGTTCCTCTGACTAAATCATTTAACAGAAGTGCTATGTATAACGAGACGAAAGCCAACGACCGTAAATAGCAGAAATCATGCGCAGGACAGCAAAACATGGGGAGAGAGAAATGAATTAGTTAAAGGAAAGATAAAAATCCAAGGGCAGCAATTCATTTGTAAGTTATCGTGCATGGTTTGTTCGTACCATAAGGCATTTTTCATCATTTAATTAGTCTAAGATTTTGTATGACACTCACGAATAGCTCAGAAATAGATCTATGAAATTATGCCTATTTCAAAAAATGTATTCGACTCTATTTAATTGTCAAGTTGTTCATTATATTTAATTGTTTATCAATTTAGTAGCTAACATGCTCAGAGAAGGACTAATATGAAAAACTTCAGTAAAGTCATTTTTTTTTTCTTAAGGTTTTTTTTAGATTACCTTTGAACAATGGTGGGTAATTTACCCACCAACCAATAAAAATGAGTAATTTATTGATGGGGTCAAGATATTTCATAGATACCACCTAAAAAGATAAATGTTCATTGGTTGAGGTAAATTACCCACCATACTTCCATGGGCACTCTAGTTGTCACCTTTTTTTAATGTTCACAATATGTTAGACCTATTTGAGAACATCAAAGTTAGGACAATACTTAGGTGACATTGTGGTTGGTGACATTAACCCAAAGTTATGGACGAATTTGGTATTTTACTTTATCCAATACCCTCATACCCTCAAACAGTATAATGAGGGTCACATAGCATAGGAACATGGATCAATATGTCTCATGCATGTTTGCACCTGTTTAAAATTATTTGACTGGCACCCTTTAATTGGAAAGTGTAAAAAACCGTAAACCACGCGGCGCATTACCTGAAAGTGCAATCATTTCTGTTTGTGTAAGCCCGTGATGTTTAAACAATGTATTAAGCTGGTTCAAGTTGAATCCAGGCTCAGGAAGTTTTCCATTAACATCAGAATCTTTAGATCTTAGCCCATCAAATCTTCCCAATTCTACCTCATAGTAAGGTCCTCCAGCCTGAAAAATTAAAATTTTACATTAAACTCCTAGTTAATCATAAATAATAAGTCTAAAATCTCATCAAAGAAAGTTGATGTATTTAGAATAATTAAAATAGAGATTAAATTAATGAATTTTATATACTTATGAACAAAATTAGTTTAGAGAAAAAATTGACAAACCAATGCAATAACATCACGGGTTGCCATAGCGAGAATATCAGCACAAGAAACTTTATTCATGCATAGAGGAACAGCATCCACAGCTGCTTTGGCTTGGATAACAGTGTCAAATCCATCTCCAGCCAATGAAAGATTATCAGGGTGATCCCTCTCTGCTCTATTATGTGGCGTTGATGATACCAGAATTGAACCATCACAACCCTGTGTAATTGCAATATCATAAACATGCAGAACATAAATTAGAAAAGGTAACATTTATTTATGGTGAACCAAATAAAATGCATGTAATTGAAATTAATTACCTGAACAAAGCAATCGTGGAAGAAGAGACGTAGAGTGGCAGGAACTGTTGTAAATGTTTGATGAAATTTCTTTTTGACAGCTTCTCTGACAATGTTTTCAACATTGGGACAAGAATTCTTGTAGTGGTGTCGACTTAATTGGGCATGAGTAGGACATGAATGAAGAAAGAGAGTTAAGAAGAGTAACAAGACAAGTATAAGATTAAGCTGAGCCATTTGATGTTTTTTTGCAGAGGTAAAGTAAAGATGGACTATATAAAATGTAGTGTGTGAGAGTGAATTATATATGCTTTAATTGAAAAAAGTGTGAGAAGATGAGTCAAAATTTTACTATAAGGAATGTGAAAGTGTCGGGGTCACGAGCCAGTTGGATTAGAATCTTTTCAACTATTTTTACAGCAAGAAAGTGAATTTTGAGTAATAATACAAGAATGATAATGCATGTTTTGAAAGGGACACGATTAATTGATGGTTATAAAAGGAGACCTTAATTAGTGAGGTTGGCCATAAAGTACATCAAATTTTTAATTTATATTTTAAAAATCTATTGAGTTTTTTTTCAGCCCTTTATTTATAAATAGAATAAATTCTAAGTGGGGATGAGAATAGATGAAACCGACCAACATAAGCCTACTACCTAGCTTACACAATGTCTATGTTATGCTAAAAAAAAAATTCTTAAGTAGAGAGGGTTGAAAAAATTTAGAAGTTTATTTAGCTAAAAATGATTGGTTATGAACCATGGAAAAGAAAAATTAAATCTGTGAGATCGACATACTTAATAAATATGAATAATATTTTTACTACTATTTTAAAAAAAATTACAAATAATCTTTTTAACTTTATGAACAATATTTTTATTATTATTTTAAATTTTGTACTTCATATTAATTTTTTTTGACACGTATTAAATTATAATCTTGTTAACTTTTTAATTAGTTTAAACTTATTAGTCTACATTAATTTTTCACACAATTAAATGTATTATTATAAACTAAAATTGAAATATGATATTATGTATAATTAAATTAAATTATCTAAAATGTCGTTTTAAATGTTAAAAGTGGGTTTGATCATATTAGTTTATTGTTCATTAATCTATTTTAATCATATATCAAACTACTCATTTAAATATATTAACTTTTAAATAGGGTAACACGCATATCTGACATTCAAAAGTTTAGGTTGAGGCCTAAAATATAAACTTACAACTTGTTACAAACCACTTAGATTTTAAATGTTTTGACAATGTGAAACTTAAATTTTACAATGTTTAGGTCGATTTAGTCTATTCTCACCCCTGTTTGAAACCCTTTCACATCATTGGTTTTGCTTTAGATATGTGCTCTAATTTTGTTCAGATAAAATGTCTGCATTAGGATCAGGGAGGGGGAACTAGATCGAATCCAGATTTCTCAAATTCCAAAAGATTGTGGACCAAGGTAGTAAAATACTAACATCTAAATGAGCACAACAAGAATGTGGAGTAGCATCCACGTTATGCTTACTTTATTTTTCCTGACCTCCCTAGGTAGGAAATTTGGTTGCTAGACAAATTCTACTATTTCTAACACATTTTTGTCTTTATTTCTTTCTTTTTTAGTCACGTATTTATCATAGCATTATTAGCATATGTCTCGTTTTCTGTCTCTTCAGTCTTCGGTCTTCACATGTGCTATGGGAAATGAGAAAGTCCAAGTTGATCAAAAACACAAATAAAAATAACTTAGATACAAATATAGATAAGAAAAATTTAAAGATAAAAATAAAAAACGATGTGATTAATTTTTTCAAAATTCTCTTTATTTATGCACATGTGCCTAAATATTTTTGATTTGGGTTTGTGACTGGATAAGAATTGCTCATGGTAAATTACGGTTTAAATATACATTTAAAATGGAGATAACAAACTTATTGAGGGGTTTGTAAAACAATTATTTGAGATGGCTGATGAAAAAGTAAAACGGAGATAACTAATTCGAAGATTATATCCACTCTATACATATTTTTTTGTTTACTCCACTCTAAACATATACACTATGTAATCACTATTATAAACAAAAATCAACCTTTTATATTTATTTATTAAATAGCATAACTGATTTATTTGTTAAAAAAATAATTGATTTATAATAAAAACTATATACATTACTAATTGAATAAATATAAAATATTGATTTTTGTTTATAACACCAATCAAAATGTGTATATGACTAACACGTTAGAGGGAGATGTAAATTCCAAGTTTTTCCATAAGTGTCTTAAATTAAGAAAGAGTAGAAATTCCATCAAGGCCTTAAAGGAGGATGATGGTTGGGTGGTGTCACCTTTTGAAGTGCGCTCGAAGGTGGTGAACTATTTCACTAATCATTTTGCGGATAATAGATGGGAGTGGCCAAAGTTGGATGAGGTGAACTTTTCGACATTAGCGGGGGAGGATAATAACCTCTTGGTGGCCCCTTTCTCTATAATGGAGATTGAGGCGGTGGTGAAAGACAGTGATGGAAGTAAAAGTTTGGATCCGGATGACTTCAATTTCGCTTTTGTTAAGGAATTTCAGTACTTGATGAAAGATGAAGTTAGAATTATGTTTGACCAATTCCATGCTAATGAAGTGTTACCAAAGTGTATGTTGGCTTTTTTTGTGACTCTTATTCCAAAGGTTTCTTCCCCTATGGACTTAAAGGATTTTAGGCCAATATCATTGCTAGGAAGCCTTTATAAGTTACTAGCTAAGGTGTTGGCTAGGAGGCTAGCATAAGTTATGAATTCCATCATTTCGCCGTCCCAATCGGCATTCCTTAAAGGGAGGCATTTGGTGGATGGGGTTTTGGTGGTGAATGAGTTGGTGGATTTTGCTAAGAAAACAAAGAAGGACTGCCTTATCTTTAAAGTCGGTTTTGAAAAGGCGTATGATTCGGTGGATTGGTTTTTTTTTTGGAGTATATGATGTGTAGAGTGGGTCTTTTGTGCTAAGTGGGTGGCTTGGATGAAGGCGTGTGTCTTTGGAGGGAGTATGTCGGTGCTTGTGAATGGTAGCCCAACGGAGGAAATATGTATTAACCGAGGTCTTAAACAAGGGGATCTGCTTGCTCCGTTTCTTTTTTTGTTGGTAGCAGAAGGCTTTAGTGGTTTGATGAGGAACGCGGTGGACCGGAATTTATTTGAAGGTTTCCAAGTTGGTCGGAATGGTATGGTGATTTCCCATCTTCAATATGTCGATGATACCCTTTGCATAGGGAAGCCAACGGTGGAGAATCTTTAGGCCTTGACATCTCTTCTTAGAGGTTTTGAGATGGTGTTGGGGTTGAAGATTAACTTCTATAAGAGCTCTTTGATAGGGGTGAATGTCGACTTAGAGTTCATGGATATGGCATGTAACTTTTTGAATTGTAGTAAGGGGAGTGTTCCGTTTAAATATTTGGGCCTTCCGGTGGGTGCAAATTCGAGGAGTATGGCAACTTGGGAACCGATGGTGGAGACACTTAGTGGGAGGTTGAATAATTGGGGGCATAAATACATTAGCTTTGGAGGTAGAATTGTGCTTCTTAATTCGGTCCTAAATTCTATTCCCATTTTTTACATGTCCTTGTTGAAAATGTCGGTGCAAGTTTGGCGGAGGATTGTTCGGATCCAAAGATAATTTCTATGGGGTGGTGTGGGTGGAGGAACGAAGATAAGTTGGGTGAGATGGAAGTCGGTATGTCAACAAAAGCATAACGAAGGAGTGAGGGTTAAGGATATTCGGGTTATGAATGTGAGTTTGTTGGCAAAATGGCGGTGGAGGTTGCTAGATGGGAAGGCTGCGTTGTGGAAGGATGTGTTACAAGCAAAGTATGGTAATCGCGTTGGTAGATTGTTGGAGGGGGGAGTAGAGCTTGGCCGAATCTCTCTTCTCTTTGGTGGAAGGAGTTGACTAATCTTGGTAATTTTGGGAGCTTGAATTGGTTTAACTTGGAAATGGAGCGAAAAGTGGGGAATGGATTGAATTCAAGCTTTTGGAATGATACTTGGAAAAGGGGTAGATGCTTTCGGGAAAGATATCCTAGACTATTCTCGATTTCAACTTAAAAGGAGGCCAAAGTGGGAGGAGAAGTAGGGGTGGCTTCAGATCAAGGTATTGATTGGGCCTTTACTTGGAGAAGACATCTCTTCATGTGGGAGGAGGAGGTGCTTTTAAGTCTTAGGGAGGACTTGGAAGATACGAGGTTGTCCTCTCAAGAAGATGAGTGGAGATGGAAATCGGAAGACTCAGGTGCCTTTTCGGTGAAATCGGCATATGCAAAATTGGAGGACTTAGTTTTACGTGATGATGTGTGGAGGGAAGAGGAAAAAGGGGTGTTCGCTAATTTGTGGAAGAGTCCAGCTCCTTCTAAAGTGGTGGTTTTCACTTGGAGGACTCTTCTAAACCGTATTCCAAGAATATCCAATCTTGTTTTGAGACATGCTATTGGGCCGAAGGTTTCGCATTTGTGTCCTTTGTGTGGTAAGGTGGAGGAATCAACTACTCACCTTTTCCTCCATTGTGATTTGGCTAGTTTGGTTTGTTAAAATTGATGTAGTGGCTAGACCGTGTTTTTCTAACTCCTCCAAACCTTTTTGTTCACTTTGAATGTTGGAGCGAGGGGGGGAAAGAAATAAAAATGTTAAAAAAGTTCTATGGTTGATTTGGCATGCTACTATATTGGTGTTGTGGAAAGTCGGGAATGAGAAATTTTTTAAGGAAACCAGTTTTGAGGTTGATGAGATTGTTGAGAAGATCAAGGTGTTGTCTTGGAGATGGATGTTGAGTCGGATGGTCATGTCGGCATGCCTCTTTTATGAGTGGTGTTGGAACCCTCAATTGTGCCTAGCTAGGGAAGCCATGAGGAGGTAGTTTATTTAAGGTCTGCAACATCTGTTTTTTGTTGTTGTTGCTGCCTGCTTTGCTGCTGTCTGCGGCTGCTGCTGGTTGTTTCTTTGGCTCAGCAGTGGCTTTTTCTGTTTCTATAATGATGTGCAGCGGCTGGCGTTTTTTTGCGCAGCGGTCAGCGTTTTTCTGTGCATCGCCTTGGCGGGTTCAGTTGTCTTGGTGTTGACGCACGGGTATGCTTGTGGTTCACCATTTGTATATGCCTGCGTCATTAATCTTTTGGTTTGATCCTTTGTTTAGGGTGGTTTTTAAGGGGTTTTTGTTCGAGCTGGTGTTTATGCGGCAACCGATTTCCCCTTCTTTGTATTTTTTTTCCTCCACCCGAGCTTATTAATGCTTCTTACACGGGCTTGTTGGTTAATAATATTTGCCATTTCAAAAAAAAATTACCATGAGAAAATATAAATGTTTTTTTAGCAGCAGAACCACCATCCACGTGTATACGTATATGTGTAAATAACGATACATGAAGGAATCAGGACTGACATGCGTCAGGATTTACTATATCCTTATCTGGAGTGAAAGTTGCTCTAGCCGCTGGCACAAGTTATGTTTGGTTGTGTCTGAAGTCTGATGTGACAAGCGTACATATTCTATGAACTGCAATCTCATTGTTTGGTTAGAGACTATACTGTATAGGGTACTTCTCTTTTCAGTTTTTAGTTTCTTTTACTATATACAATACAATGATATGATAATAGCAAGAGCCCTGAGGCTGTGTGCTGCCCTAAAATTCATTCATCAGTAGGGAATCGGCAGCATGTGACCACAAAGGAAGACGTTTAACAAACTCATTTTAGAAGTTTTTTCCTTTGATTAAGTCTTTATTTCGTAAAAGAAAGTTGATAGTTGTTTAATTAGTTTTTTTGATGGGATAGATAAATTAGTTGATAGTGGATAGTTAAATGCTTATAGATGATAGTGTATTAACTAACACATTTTGAATTGCAGTTTCCTTAAAATTAGTTAATGAATATGAAATTATATAAAAAGATATTTTTATTTATATTTTTTGGTCAATTAAGATAAGGTAAAATTGGGATAAAAAATGATAAGCAACAATCTATAAGTCACCTAAAGTAGTTTATCAAAAAAACATTATAAGATGGTTAACAAACAATTTTTTCTACATTACATCTTGATGAAATGAGAGTAATTTATCCATTTTAAAGATTTTTTTTCATCTTTATTTTTAAAACCAGTTACCATCTTCATCTCAAGAACATCAACCTTCTACGTCTCTTTCATTCAACATGTGATCTTCATCTTCTTTCTTCCATAATCGAATCCTAAAATTATCCCCAATTCAACAAGGTGATTTTTTTACTACAATGATATGCTATTTACATCTCATGAACATCAATCATCTCCATCTTCTCCATTCAACATGTGATCCTCATCCCCTTTGTTTCAAAATCGAATCTTATTTATCATTGAAGGTGAATTACTTCCAAATCAGCCGAGGGGTAACGTAGGTCTCACCTTAAAAAAACATGTCTATTTTTTTAGTCAATAGGCATATAAACTACTCCCTTCGTCCTATAATAACTGAGTCTTTTGTAAAAACATATTGTCCTAAAATAACTGACTCATTTCACTTTTTAATATAATATTAATTACTTTTTTCTAATTATTATTCTAATTAATATTATTTTCATTACTTCCAATTCAATATATTTCACGTTGCATTTATGATAGTGGAGAATGCACCAATACATAACAAGAGCACTTAAAATCATTTTTCTCTCTCTCATTCATTTATACTTTTTTCTTAACATGTGTGAAATGAGGAAATGACGCAGTTAATCCGGGACGGATGGAGTATAATTTATCAGCTATAATAGTTCAAAATTTTAACCTCATCTAACAGACTTATACATACACAAAGATGATTATTAAAGCAACTTCAATCATAGAAGAACCAAATTTATATTTTTTTAACTCGCTTCTAGTAACTCTAAGCAGGTTTGTGTATAGAAAATTTGGGGCCTTGGACAAATTTTTAAAGAGACATAATAATATGTACGAAAATCAAGGTCGAGAAAACCGTGAATAACAGGTCAATGCTGTGTGGGATCAGACTATTACATAGGCTGAACTGTGATTCTTATCATCATAAACCATTTGCAGGTTAGTCCAACAAAAAATCATTTGTAGGTGGTATCTATTCTTTTTAACCATTTGGGCGTTTCATAAGGGCATGATTAGATTATCAGACTAATAATGACTCAAAACTGATGGCGATGGCGAGGCCAAAACATTGCACATGGTGATCTCACTATAAAGCAAAAAGTACCAACAAAAATCCGTAGAGATTTTATGAAATTTGAAGTAAATTGAAAACGAAATGTCAAGTAACTAAGGATGCTGATTCGATACAGACAAACTAATTTGCCTATCACATTCCCTAAATTGTGTCGTTTATGTGGTTAATGCGATTCATTATGCAAATCACAATTCTAGTAGCATCATGGCTCAGTTGGGCACATATCTATATGATTATTGGTTGTTAATTAACCTAATGTTCTTATTCTTAATCTATGACTTTTCCACTCCTCATCCTTTTCCCTGGTGAGTGGAGTCGTTTGTTGTGTAGCTAGCTCTTATCTAGTGTGTCGGGCAACCTTTGTTTGCTAAGAGATCTCACTTTTGTGTTTCTTAGAACCTTTTGTGATTGCTTTAATCTTTTATAATTTTTAAATAAACAGTCGTTGCCTTGCATTAACAAGTTATTCATCTGGGTTACAAAATGCCATCAATTTTATGTTATACAGATAATTATGTTTTATTTTTAGTGGAACAAACTGTCATATTTGTTTGTGTTAACCCTCCAATTTTAGGAGAAGATGTCGTGGTAATTCAGAAATCGTTCGTAAGATAAGTATAATCAAACAAAAATTATGAACAAATAGTTATATTGTTTATTAACATAATACATTTTCAATAAGGTGTTAATTAATATATGATCTCATAAAAACCATTGGATCAATCTCTATTTTTAATTATCGGATCATAATCTTGATCATAAATTCAATATTGACATTATATGTTTCTTTTTAAGGAAAATGCTTAATCCCGCAACATTAATTTCAAGATAAGTTCACGACATTTATTTTTAGTTGGAATGATGCGTTTGTTTTTAGTTAATCATCACACAGGTGCCAAAGCAGTTAATTACTCCATGACCTTTTCTTCTTTTGAGAGATACTCCATGCCTTGTATTATTTAAAAATAGAAAAAAATAGTTATAAAAAAGAAAATTAATAAAACTTTGGTAAATTCTTATATACCCTAGAGTTTGGTTGATGTAGGGTTTCATTAGTAAGTATTTTATTATTTCAACTTATTTTCATTATTTGTTTGTTTTGTTTTTAGTTTGTTATTTTCGGTTCATTAAGGTTTTGTTATTTTTCTATTTAAGCTTAACAGTTCTAGCCTAAGAGACAACTTTTATTCATTCATAATATGTTAGAGAGTTTTCTCAATTTCTAGTGGATTCCGTAGCCCTATTTTCACAAGTTTTTCGCTTGCAAACTTGTACTTTTTCTATCTAGGTTTAACGCTTGCTAGCCTACGCTTCTGACCGCATCATTGGTTGAGTATCGGTATCCCATGGGCCAGTAGTGGAGCTAGGATTATTATAAAGCCTAGGCAAAAAAAAAATTGCAACATATTTTTTTTTCTCTGCAATTTTTGAGATGTAGGTCTCTTTCACTCTTTGGGTTTAGGATAAATTGCATTTGCAGCAAATAATCAACATTCAGTGGAGTTTACATTAGAAATTGGAAGCAAATAAAAAAAAAATCTAAAGAAATTTCACAACAAAAAATATACATAAGAAATTTATAGGGGTTTATATAAGAAGTTCAGACAGACTTACATGAAAAATTGCATAAGTTTTGGGCTAGAGCCCGCGAACTGCCCAAGCTAGTTGGGCCTTGGCTCCGCCCATGCCGTGGGCAAAATTCATCCATTTTTTTTATATTTTTAAATAAATAAATAAAAATGGTATAATATGACATTGAATAATTGAATAATATGTACATATCAAACCAAACTTCAAGATACCATTGTGTTCACCTTAACTTTCATGTATTGATGTGTAATTTTTTTATTCATACATTCAATCAAATCACGCCAAATAGATATATGTAGACATATTTTAGAAACTTATCTAACACGTGACATCATATAATGATTTGATAGCATACATGTGTAAAAAAATTACACTTTAAATGTATACAAATTAAATCCAAAATAAATAATTAAACTAAAAAATAACTAAATAAACTTGCAAAAATTGAATGTTTTTTTTGACAAATGCAAAAATTGAATGTTAGTGTGCACACAAAAAATTGAAAGCTAGAGTGCCCTGGTACATGTTAAAGTTCGCTTATTATATATCCGCGAAGTTATTTTCGTTAGATATAGCACCGCCCTTTTTTGAATGGTATTGACATTAGAGAAATGATATTTTGACAACCATTTTGTGACAACTTTTCTCTTATACTCACATTATTTTTTTACTTTCTCTCTCTATTACTCTAATGAATAATAAATATCAATAGTTAACTCTAATTCAGGTTTAATAAATAAGGAGGTCATGATTCATTTTGTTGTTTTTAATTATTTCTTTCATAATTGGTGCCAAAATCTTACTATTTGTGAGGGTATTGGTCGAGCATTGTGGTTTTTTTCTCTATTTCTAACACATCTTGTGCTGAAAAAGATAATAATCTGATATTAATATAATTTCATTTTGATCTCTTAAAAAAAAATATGCACCAACGTCGGTATTTGTTGATATCATGTTATCATACTTGGTCCTAACTCTAGTGATATTACACTTTGGATTTGTCCCTGAATGTGACCGTTACTGTGGTAAAAGAGGAAGTATTATGTTCCACTTTGGTCCTAACTCTAATGATACTATTACTAAATATTTGCAATTGGTATATGAAAAGAATTAAGAGAACATATTGCCTTGATTACGTAAACGTTGAAGCAAATATACGTTGAATCAAGTATTATGTTTTTTATTTATTATTATTTTATTTTAATTATATATATATATATATTTGTTGTGCCAAAAAAACAAAAAAAAAATAAAAAGTCAATCCCGCCATTCCAAACGGCGGGAACGAAAAAAAAATTTAAAAAAAAACGTCCAATCACGTCAGCCTGTGACGGATGGACACGTGTCATGCAATGACTTATTTCTGCCATTTGAAACGGCGGGAATGGAGAAAACGACAAAAAAAAAACCCCAAAAATGAAAGTGGGTCATTTTGGAAAAAAAATTTCAAAGGGGGTCAGACTTGAAAATATTTTTGGCAATAGAGTCAGAAAAAAAAATTCAAATACGACATCATGTGATTCATGACACTATAGATCTATAAATGGAAATTATTACGGTAGGAAAATTCAACACAGGTTTCCGAAGATAGTATTCAGTTGTGGTCCAAAATTTTGGAAGGAAAGCAGTGGAACAGCCAAATTAGGCTCGAAGGAATTTGATGTCATTATTTTCTATTAAGCTTCAATACTTTAGACTTTCCTCGCACCAACATACTTTATACAGAATTTTTTTCATTAGCAACTACTTTATGAGTTTGAATTTTCCTCATTTAAGCTCAACCTGGAGATAACTTATATGAAGATGGAGTGATACAAATTTCCAACAAAGATCTCCATGGAGAAGCCTATCAGGCTATGTGAAAAAGAATACACGAGGATAGCCATGCAAAAACATGAGAAGATGATGTTGAAATTACCATTGCGATACCTCTAGGAATTTTATATTGCAGCCGCAATTGCAATTGCAGACTACAATTTAATTGTATTATCCAAGTATTCTGACAAAAAATTTACAGGTATACGAACTTCATGGTTTGTACAAGTTCAGAAGATATAAATCATAAATATGGATCCCTCAAAAAAAAAAAAATCATAAATATGGAAGAAAGTAAATCAGCCAGGAAGGAACTTATGGAATGTGATTGGTTTAATTAAAATTGTCATCATAAAAGTCCAAGAATCAAAAAGTGATGGAGTTTTAGAGGAAATTATAGGTGAGGCTGAGATAGAGAGATTGAGCTTACACTAGGCACCACAGGCCGTTACAATTGCAACAGAGTTGAGACCGTTAGAGATTGATATTTTTTCGGTTTAATAATTAATTTTGTGTTTTTGTTTTTGTCATAATTAGATTGCTGTTATCCTAAGCTCACTTGGTAAGGGATAATGCATATTATATGCGGGGTTGTGGTTTGAACCCCAAACATCCCACTTATTCACCTGAATTTCTCTAGCTGTTAGGCTACTTGACAAAAAAAAAAGAGTAAGTGTCATGATTAGATTGTTGTTCCTTATTTACTTCCTCCGGTCTTAAACGTAAGAAACCAAAAAAAAAACACACTTATTAAGAAAGTGGATTGACTACATTTAAGTCATGATAAAAAATTATACCTTTTCAATTTTGCCCTTGCCTTGAAATTATACATTTAAGTCATGAATGTGACTTTTGAACTTAACATGGGAAGGTGAAACAAATTGGATATAAATTAATGAGGGTAAAATTAGAATAGTGACATTTAATAGGATGATTTAATTATATTTTTGCTTACATTTGAGATCACCAATTTTTTTGTTTTGTTTCTTACATTCGAGACCAGAGAGAGTATGTAAAGTAGTCACTAGGTAATGATGTATAGTGTTCTTAGGTGATGATAACTAGTGTTTAGAGTAGATTTAATACAGATTTTATGTTTAATCTTACAAGCAAGTTTATGACTTGGCTCTATATATTTATAATGTATGCTTCAGTTTAATGTATTAAAGTATCTTTATCTTTTTTTACTTTGTTCTCAAAACTTTATTGTCTTCTCTATTTTTTTTTTAATTTTTCTTCTTTCTTCTCGACTATTCTCCCACCCTTAGGTCCTTTTTTCTACGTAGACACCACTAACTAATTTAGATACACGACATTGCTTGTCTTAAGACAAACAAATACATGATTCATCATAGGAGTGACATCCTTCATAACTTATGAGTTATAACTGATGACAAGAAATTCCTTATATACTACCTCCGTCTCTAATTATAAGATCTTTTTGAGAATTTTTTTTGTCCATTTTTATAAGACTTTTTTACTATTTTCAACTACATTAATTATTTCTTTACATACATGCCCCTATTTATTATACATCTTTTTCCTCAATCAGCAATAAATAATATATGGAAAACATAAACTAACTCTCTCTCTTAAGGATAAAATTGTAAAAACAATAGTGATTACAAACAACTTTAATACAAATATCTATTTTCTTAATTCCCATGATTTTAGCAAAAGAGTCTTATATATAGGAACAGAGGTAGTATCTTATATGGAGTATGGACCATGATATCTAAACCTCCATTTTTTTTATATACTCATTTATCACCCTATTTTATCTCTATCTCTTTTTTCCTATCATATCACCCTCCTTTTCTCTTTACTTCAAATTCAAATTGTATACATCTATGTGAGGTGTACACCGAACATTTTCCATCTTATATTTAACTCATTCATATATTAAAACTACCATTCCGACTTAAATATATACATTGGATCCTTTTTTTTCCTCTTAATAGCATAAGATTCATATATTTATATAGTATCATTCTTATGCTATTTTCCATAAACCTTTCATAAAATTTATTAAAGAGATATACACTCCGATCTAAAATAACAACGATAAGGTCTTGACCTCTAATAAATTTTATGTGATTGAGAGTTACAGTCTGATAAATTTGAAGAACTTTTAAGTAATGCAATACGTAAGTCTATAAAGCAACCATCATAAAATGGTTAGAGAATTGCTCTTCTCCCGTTTAGAATTGCTCATTCCCATAAAAAAAAGTCGAGCGTGAGTTAATTCCCGTATGTGTATTTTCAACGTGAGTTAACTTATGTAGATGTATTTTTCAGCGTAAGTTCATTCACGTAAAACGGAAATGAACAAAAGTATATGGGAGAAGAGCAATTCTCAAATGGTCATTAGAAGAATCCAAAATATGGCAACAATGGTTGGAGGGGTCTAGGCATGATACGATGACGAGACAACTAGCCTAAGGCTCCTAGAAGCCCAATAAATATGAGTGCAACTTTGCTCCATTTGCCAAGGCTCCATTTATCCCTTTTCACTTCATAGATGTGTGACATGTGACCATAATAAAATCAAGGGTTAGGATTAAAAGTTTTACAAAAAGCTGAAAAACAAAGCACACAAACAAAGAAATATATTATCGATTATATCTCTTTTCAAACTCTCTCAAAGGTGAAAGGATTAACGTCTTGCAAAACCATAGAAAGAGTGAGACTCCAAGACAACAATTTATCAGGAATATTGTCATTGGAAATCACTTAATTACCTTGGATATACTTGTTGGATATCTCTGGAAACAAACTTTTTGGAAGAATCAATGATAGAAAATGGAATATGTCATCACTTCAAATGCTTAATTTGGCTAACAACAACTTCTTAGGTGATTTACCAAACTCTTTTGGTAGTAACAAAGTTGAAGGATTAGACTTATCACATAATCAATTTTCTGGTTACATTCAAATTGGAGAGCTTGTTCAATTGAAACTCAACATCAACAACCTCTTTGGGAAATTCCCAGAAGAACTTTTTCATTGCAACAAACTTGTTTCATTAGATTTAAGCTATAATCAATTATTCGGCGAGATTTCAGATTCCCGTGAAACTCGCCGAAATGTCGGTTCTTGGTCTACTTGACATATCAGAGAATCAATTTTCTGGTGAAATTCCAAAGAATTTAGGAAGCGTTGAATCGCTTGTTGAAGTTTACATAACCATTTTCGTGGTGTTTTACCAAAGACCCTGAAATGAACTAAAATAAAGATGTTCCGTTGCCGGAAGTGGCAGCGGTGTCGCCGGAAGAGGCGGCAATGGAGATGAGGTTGTTGTTGCGGCAGGAGGTGGAAGGGGGAAGAACAGAGAAGTTGAGTTGTGTGAGGTGTGTGGAACAGAATGGGGAGAACATTTTAATCCTAACCCATTGTTTTGTTTTGGCCACATGTCACACATCTATGAAATGAAAAGGGATAAATGAAGGATTGATAAATGAAACAAATATGCACTCAACAAATATACCAACAACTAACTTTTAGGAAAAAAAAATCAAAATTGTTTTGGGTGAAATTTAAAATTATTAATTAGAATGAGTAGTTGTAAGAATACAATTTTTTCTTTTGGGAAACAAAACCGTCGAACTATAACTTAGGGATAGGGTACTATAGCATCCCACTTTATTCCCACGTTTGTAAAAAATACTCGTATCTGAGCTCGTATCCTCATAGGCAATAATAATAGTGTCCTTCTCTATACCTCTGAGCACGTAAATGTACATACCCGCATCCATTACCTGCACTTTAACTGTGAAAAAGTAATAAAAAAATATCACAATTGAAATAAAACTATGATCCAAAAAAATTCAAATAAATTAAGTAGTTTTTAGGCTTAGGTTTAGGCTTAAATAGCTAAATTAATTAATTAACTTTACACTAAAAAAAATTATATATCATATTATATAATTACGTATATGTGGGTTGCGGGTCTAGGTAGTATAGTGTCCATACCCATTTAAATTTGAGGGTAATTGCACGGACCCAAACCCAGACCCATGAAAGTAGAGTTTTACCCTACCCATTGTGAGTTCCTATCAAACATGGGTTCAATTGTCATCCCTACTATAACTCTACATTTTAATCGTTATTACTTTATTTACCCAATTAGTGAGCTTTATTATCGATTTAAAAAGAAGATTGAGAGGTTTTTTCTACATTACCGCCTAATGTTTTGGGGTTAATTTACCCCTATCAAAGAAAAATTCATTTTTTTTTTCATATTTTTTATAATCAAATACCATTTTCATCTTGATAACATCAAACTTTTTCATCTTCATCGTTTAACATGTTATTAGGGGTAAATTACCCCAATTCACTAAGGGATAACGTAGACATCATCATTTTGGTTTTTCTTAATATCAATTACCATTTTCATCTCAAGAACACCAAATTTCTTTATCTTCTTCGTTCAACATGTAATCTTCATCATCTTTATTCCATAATCGAATCATACTTGTCACTAGGGATAGATTACGCCCAATTTATGAAGGGGTAATGTAGGCATCACCTGATTATGATAATCTAATAACCAAATTTGCATGACAATTAACTTGAAGGATGTTTTGATTAATTTTAATTATAATTTTGTTCAATGAATACCCTTAATTATAATACTATAATTGAAATTATTTTTAAAAAATCTAATCTTAAAATTTATTTTAGATTTACATTATATATTGTAACCAAAGAATGGTGGGATCCATGTATAAATTATGAAGTCCTTTGTGATAAAAAGTTCAAGGAAATGTAATAATAGCTCAAGGACAGCCTTGCAATGTCGGTGTTGATGTCTAAAGGCTAATCATCAATGAAAAGAAAAAGATAATGATTTGGTTTTAATTCATGAATATTCTAAAGGTATGGAAATGTAGCAAATTTTCTACATCTTTTGGGACAGACCTTAAAAAGATGTTTAAATTTGGAAGAGAATCTGCTGTCGGATGGACTAAGCAACCAAAACTCCAAACTTCTTTTGATTTGATCGCTGGTTGGTTCATGAATAATAATGGGTGGAAAATAAATATTTGATTGAGACACTGAGAAACGCCTAACACGTAGACCAAACTAATTATTAAGGATAAAATACTTTTGTCATATGAAAAGATGCCAATTTTGCTTTCTTAAAAGCTGAATTTTAAGTGGGAACTTGAATCCTAATCAAGTGATTTTAATTTATCTATTTTATGTTTGGGAGAACTAGAATCTTGAGAAAGATAGAAAATCTCACTGTGAAGGTGGATCAACGGAAGAAAGTGCTTTATCTTTGAATCCGTGGGGGTGAGGGGAGAGGTTTTTAATGAATGGACGAAGACACCTTGATTGATGGTGGTGTGTTACCCCCTATAAGGGCTTGGCGCCTTACCTTGTGAATCGACTGTTATCAAGCGGATTGGGCCTTTGGTTGGTCTTGAACAATTGAAATGAAAATTGTTGTTTACACTACAAACAAAGCTAAGAAACACCAAGAAATGACAAATTTAACCCCAATTTTCGGCAGTTAACTGTCGATGAGGTTATTTTGGTATTTTTGTGGTGTTTTCTAGAATCCTTTTACGTGGGAACAACATTTTTCAATTGGCATAGTATGGTGAAGACCGTTGTTCCAATGGGAAGAGGCTCTTGTTGGTGAGTTATTGCCGGTAATTCAACCGAGGCTCTTCGTCCAAGTTTTCTCTACTTTCTAGTGTGGGATTCGAAAGAAGGAACTTGTTGGGAAGGCTTTGGGAAAGTCTCGCGCCGTCTAAGGTTATTGTCTTTACGTAAATGATTCGTCATTGTTGCCAACTAGAGAAAATTTGGAGAGGAAAAGAGTATTATCAAATGGGGGAGCCAGGGTGCGTCGTCCATGGTGCCTGAATTGGTCAGAAAAAGAGACACGTGTATTCCTTTCTTGTAGATTTCCAAGTCAAATTTGGTACAAAATCTTTAATTGGATTGGTGTGTCAATGGTTCTTCCGACATATTTGCTACTTCCTCCGTCGTAAGAAGTTAACTAAGGGGTTGTTGATGATATGACAAACAATAAAACATATTTCAATAAAAATTCTTGACAGCGGCTTTTGGAAAGAAAAAGAAAAGGTTTTCCGTGCTTATTTTATTAGTGTTTTGCGAAATTAATTAGTGGACCGTATGCTTAGATAGGAGAAAATCATGTTCATTTATTATTTGTTTGTGGGTGCAGTACCACTTGTACTTATCGCAATATATGAGAGTAGTAAACCAGAGTTGCAATGCAATCCAACTCAAGAATTATATGTTATTTTTCACCACCACCCTTTACAATATGGTTCCCACTTTAACATCGTGATGACATAATTTACACAGAATCACACAAATGAAGCAAAAACAAAAATCGAAAACAAAGTACTCCTGTATTTATTTTCATGACCTCAGGAAATAGAGTGTCGACGATTCTTGTTTGGTTTTGTCCTACCTTTACCAGCAACAATACCATCCAAACGTGGAAAAGGAGAAAGCTTCCCAAGTTTCTTTGAAACCGAACTTATAAATGATTTTCGAGGTAGTGGAGGCTTATCAGCAGAATGAGAATTAGAAGGTGAAGCATTTGCAATAGGGCTATTAACCATTGATTTTACCGTTGATTTAACAGTTGACTTAAGCGCGGAAATCTCGATTTCTTTTAGTTTCATTTTCAACTTCACTACCTCTAATTTGAGGTCTTCATTTTCTCTTCGTAAGCTAATGAGTTCATTTGAAACTTGAATATCACCTGAATATACATTTAGTTTGGTGTGAATAGAAGGTGATTCTGCAGTTTCATTTCCATTCATTGCATCGCGAAGTCTTTGCTGTTCGTAATAGAGAACTTGGACAACCGTTTGGACTGGTAACCGGTCGTTTTGAGCTGCATGTGCACATGCTTCTCGTGATAGTCTTTGACAGTCCATTATGCTGCAAACTTTCTTTCTCTCCATGTCACTTAAATTGGGATGAGCCTGAAAATTGTCAAATTTTAACTTTATTAGAAAGTAAGCAAAAAATTCAACATTAAAATCAAAATGGTAACACAGTTAAATAATTCATTTTGATTACATACACTACAAAATACATGTTTGGAATGGACAGTAACACATGTTTGTATAGTAACACATGTTTGGATGAGACTAGCAGAATCACAATGAGTCACCATAATTTTGCCAAAAACAACACAAACTTCACAAAATTACAATGCCACCATGATTTTTTTGATTTTGTTAAACTCACTTACTATCCAAACATGCAATATAATTATGTGATGTAACAAATAAACTATGATAAGATGAAGATCTAAAGAATTAGTTTAGGTTGTTATTACTTTTATCTTGATTAATAAAATGTGAAGACTTGTTATGTTGTTCCCACGAGAGGTATCCGAATCCTCTCATAGTCACTGCACTTATGAATCTCGACCATTGGATAAAGATTTTTAGCTTGTACTTTGTGTCGTATTCCAAATCAATTTAATGATAGGAAAACACAAGTGGTCATATCTTCATTCAATGGTCGAGATTCACAATTGTTGTAACTCGCAATCACAAAGAATCTATTTCCATACAGAGATAGGATGTAGAATTAGATGATTGTGAGACAATTCATAGTCTAAGTAGTAATTTTAAAACAGATATGGTGAAATCATAACACGAGTCATCCAATTTTCATCCGACTGAGATCTGTGATTGCATGACTGCATGCATAGAGGAAGTGTAGCTTTTGGAAAGTCATGGTAGGGTCATCTTGTTTTCAACATACCCACCGTGATACCAAACACAGGCGAAATCTAGCTCTAGAAATGACTGCAATTTTTACCTTTAAATAGATTTTTTTAAAAGGCAAAAACTTTATCAAATAACTACGAGTTTTACCTTTAAATAGATGTCTAAGGCTCTATACATCCCATCTTCTGTGGGTTTTGATTGTTCAGGAATCAATTCAGCTAGACTGATGAACTTTGCAACTGATAAATTCCTGTCTGTGGCTATTTCCGCCAGATAGTTTTCCATTAGCTTTCCAACCCGTTCAATATCACTTTGTGGAGGAGAAAAGTATTCATCATCACCATTATAGACAAAGTGGTTTCCAGTTTGAGATTCTTGGTAATTATTCATGATCCTTTGAACCGTGTCCACATCGAATAACGTGTCCCCGGTAAATGAATATGAAGGAATGAGAAGATCATCCAAAACAGCTTGTCCTAATTGCATTGCCATTCTTTTCTCCAAATCAAGCCTGCAAGCAACTGTTGTATCAAGATATATTGCTGCACGAAGCAGCATCGATAGAAAGCTTACTGACATTGCATTCTTCTCTTTTGGTAATAGGCTCACTATTGTCTCTAAAATAACCCTCTTTTCATGCTCTTGTCTTGGTTCAATCTTCTTCCTTCCCTTTCCAAATATATCCTGCTCGAAAGAAAGAAAAAATCATTAAGAGTTAAGGATTGAATCTCAAAAGAAATGAAAAGCTTCGATGCTTTTGAGTGTATAAACGTCTAATTAATGTTGGCATTTTTCAAAACGTGTATCTTATCTTATCTTATATACTAAAATCGTAGTAATTACGCTCTTCTTTTCTTTTGCAAACAAGGAGATCTCTACCTACGAAGCACTGACACAGTTATGAACATCATCACAACACTAACACATAGACACTGGTTAAATGTAATTATATGTGTCAGTGCGGGGAACGGACAACATACACAACTTGTGTCGGTGCTACATAGATCTCTACTCTATAAAAGCATATTTATTTTTAACTTTTCTATCCTTTTTAGAGAGGGATCTCACCAAACCTCGTAGAGATTTCTGTGCATAGAGCATTAGAATAGGACCAATAGCAAACTGTTTAAACCCTCTAGCCATCATTGCTATAAGAACTCTTTGAAAAAGGTCAATTCTAAGAACACTTAGATCTTCAGCCCACCAATCAACAACTGGTCTCTGTTGAGATGATACAGAAGACGACATCACTCCGTCGGATCCACTATCACTTCTTACAGATGTACACAATTGACTTTCCTTGCAAGCAATATAAGCAATTGCATCTATGCATTTGCTCACCAATTTTGTTTTCTCTGCTATTGGAAGAAGGCTTTCTGAAATATGTAAGATTGAAACAGAACCTGCAATGGTTTTTAGTGCTACATCATTCAAATATGCATCAGTTCTTGCAACCAAGTTCCCAACTGAATAATCTTCCGTCATCTCGAGATATTCGGCCACACATCGAAGCATAGCGATGTTTTCCACATTTATCTCAAAATTTATACCGTAGCAGAATTTTGCTGCTAGTTCAAATGCTTCTGCTCCACCAGGAACATCGGAGAGTTCAACGAAGGATACGTCGGAGTCATTAGATTCTGAGACGAGTTTCCGAATGAATCCACACTTGGAGACTAATGGATACTGCAATGAATTTAATGCATATACACCGTCAATATAAAGTTATTTTTTTTGCACTTTTAATCAATCATAAAAACATATGTAAAAGGATTCAATATAAATAAATGAGAAACATAACATTTTGTACACTTTTGCTTCCACATATACATCTTGCTTTCAAATTCAAGTTATATTTTCAGACATAAAGAAAAAAACATGACATGTTTTGTAACAAATAAACATTAACAATTGATTGACAAGTGACATCTTACAAGATTAAGAAATCATTACTCTTCACTTGAATGATTCTAAGGAAATAAGTTTGATATATACTAATACATGCAAGATGCAACAAAGAGTCACTACCTTATGTAAAGTAAAGGAAGATTCTCCAATTTGGACATTGACATCACTTGGAATCTCCTGAGAAAAAATCCTATAATTAAGCAATACAACTCATTGGTTTCAGTCACTAAAATCCAACAAAAGTTAGCAAACAATAACATGCACAAAAGAAAAGTGTTAAGTACATTTGACATATATATAAACATAAACAAACATACCAGTCACTTGTTCTTTTCATGGCACTAGACAGAAGCTCTTGCTTCTTCAAAGACAAGTCACTAGCAGAAGTTGTAGTTTTGTCTAGACCACGATCCACCATGGCAAGTACAGAAAGATATCTACCTAACTATAAATGAAGCAGAAAAAGATTAATGAGTCAGTTATAGTATAGGCTCAAGGACCTTTTATATTTGAAGATACCTTTTAACATTTTCTTAAGTTTTTTATTTATTTTTCAAATAAGAACATCAAGTCTTAAATGCTAGCTGAGCTGAAAAGTTTTAGGGAATAATAATGAGAGGATAGAGTACTTAGAATTTGAACCTCAAATCAAATAAATTTCTATGCAATGTTAATCCAAGAAATATTTGACCTTGTGAATTTCCCAAACAAGGTCTTCTTATCTAGAAGAAAGGTAATTCTATGGAGGGTAGAGGAAGGAATATGAGTGGTATTATAGACATTATGAAATGAGAGGAGGGGCAAAATACAAGAATGGAGATGTACTTTGTTGTGTGTGGTGTGTGCTTAGGGAATTTGAGTGGAGAGGATGAGATTGTTGCATGTTGATTGGCGTCTAATGTCACTTGTTTCCACTTACCACATGGAAAGTTGAGTTTCTTTCTTACTTACTCCCTCTCTAGTCTCAAAAAAAGAAAATTCTTAAGACAAATATAATTTTATACTAAATAATGCCCTTATACTAACCTCTCCTTAATTATACATCCATCGAGTAAATCATTTAAATTAAAAAAGTTGATTGTTGTATTAATATTTGTTGATAATTGATATTGTTTACATATTAAGATAAAAAATTAAAAAATACCATTGTTGGTGCTGCTTTGGCCTAAAATAAAAGAAAAAAGCTCAAAACCATTTCAATCAACGCATCTCAAATGATGTCATTTAATATAAGTTTAATTTTTTTGTACAATGTCATTTAATATAAGTTATTTGAAGATCATGTTGAACAACGACTAAGACATTGTAGTTTTTTTTCTTCTTCTTTTTTACAAAAATAAACGATATTCATTCATTCAAATTGATAGAGTACATCGATACAATACAAATCCAAATTCGCTAAAAACAAAAAGGATGAATCTGTGAACAAACTCACAGCATCCATGTTAATAGCATAAAACGGCAGAGTACATATGCCTACAAATATGACTATATTTATGTCTCTGGAATACTCGTGTCTTCCGATCTGCAACGTTGACGACGCTAAAGTCATTGTCATTGATCGGATCTGCACTTGCTCAAAGCTAATCTTTCAACCTGAATCAAATAAACACCGTACTAAGACAGGAAATCAAAAACACACCGCACAAAGACGAGAAATCAAAACAAACAGAGTTGTTCAGAGACGACGAAATCACAAAAACAAACGAAAGAAAACAGAAAATATGTGAAATCACTTATTCAATTAGGATAGAAGGAAAAACAATTCGGAGGGGTGATTTTTGGGTCAAAATTGACCCTAAATCACCCCTCTAAAAAGAAGAAGAAGAAGAAGAAGAAAGGGGTGACGGCTGGGATTTGAGAAAGTGAGAAGAGAGAGAGGAAGAAATTGTATTTAAGTCTTCTCCATTACTTAATGTCTTCGTCAGAGTATTTATTACAAATTGTAGAATAAGATGTAATGTAATTTCCTTAAAAAAAGATGTAATGTAATTATAGTCATGTTATAAACAAAATAAAACTATATGTAGTTGATGTAAGATTTTTACATGCCATAAACTATTTACACGTAAGTATAATAGGATCGTTTTCGCAGGGAGTTGCGTATTTCATAAGCATTTTCACAATATTCATCACGTTAAATGTTTAGGTATAAATTGTTTGTTTGTGTAAAACTATTGTTCTATTCGACATAAAAGTAAAACGAGAAGAGATGAGGCTATTTCGCTTGGGGTCAGAGACGTCAACCAAGCGTAACAGCTGCAATCTCTCAATCAAATAACGAATTCTAACTTTTTAAACGATATTATCACAATCACTCGACAATATCATCCGTGTCCAAATGACATTGTTATTTTTAAGGGATCGTTTAAACATTGATTTCCCAAACATTTAAACGATCACAAAGTCGATTGGATAGTTTAATCGACGATTTCCCAACCGATTAAATTACCCAAAAGCATTAAGTTCTAGATTAAAA
>Ga0315914_1001462_pt1 | contig 35330 bp, 26 predicted proteins | sample MpolenodulesMG_FD_203920 | JGI IMG/M metagenome (GOLD analysis project Ga0315914, IMG submission 203920) | Medicago polymorpha root nodule microbial communities from Los Angeles, California, United States - elongated nodules | ecosystem: Host-associated > Plants > Roots > Nodule | place: USA...
CTAGGTAGAATCCTAGTCCATGAAATTGAAAATCTATATACATTTATCCCAAGTGATGACATCAATTTGATATCTTCCTGTCAAAGACAATCATTCAGACATTAAACAGTAAACTATGTTAATAAGTGTAGTTATGCTAAGTAAATTATGAAGTTAAGATCATATTACTCAATTTTTATAGTCATTACCAAATAGTGATGATAATGATCATTTGCTATATCACCATTCTCATCATTGTTTATCATTCCTGAAAATTTACCAAATTGTATTGTAATTATACATTTTCAAGATTAAATTAAATTCTATAACTACTATATGCAAATAAAAAAGAAATAAATATACCTGGTGTGTGAGTGAATACATCCCAGTTGCTTAAACCTTTACCATCTTCAAAAGCTGCTCCTTCAATCTATGAAGAAAAAATGGAAAAAATCTCATCAATGGAAACAACAAAATGAAAATATCTCAGAAGAAAAAAGGAAGTTAGTTGAAAGAGTATATACTTGGTAAGAGGAAGTGCTTGTTCCAAAGAGGAAGCCATTTGGGAATTGAGATCTATTGATTTCATCTTCAGCTTTATGAGAACTTTGGACATGTAAAAAAGAAGAGCAAAATAGTGTAAACACAACATGCATAAACCATTTTTGCATTTTCATTCAACTATTGGAGCAGAGGCAAAAATATTCTATCAATTATTTATGATATAGGGCCCATATATAATGTAAGTTGTTAGGTTCATACCAAGTTACCAACAAAGATGCGTATATTATAGGATAGGATGCTACAGTGAACTCGTGGAAAAGTGATTATGATAGGATCGTTAAAAGTGATGCTTGCTTGGTAGTATATGCAAGTTCATTAATTCATGTAAGTTTTTTGGCAATCCATCTAAATTTTGTTTACAATATTAGTTTCTATTTTCTTGTAAAAAAATTCACGTCACACATACTAAATGATTTTTTTTATGACATATCGTTGTTAAAACTTTCAAATATTATTAATTTAATTTTTAATTTGTGCACCACTAACCATTGATTTTATTGGAGCGATTTTTATTGAAATGGAGCATAGGGAGAGTGAGAAAAAGAAAATGTTTGAGAGTGGAAGTTCAATATCTTGCGTTTGTTAGTTTAGTTCCCTTTTTTTGTTGTTGTATGAAACTAGTCAGCTACAGGATGGACTACTTAGAGAGGAAATTGTCTCCGTGAGTTTAACTTAGTTGGTAGGAACATTGTATAATTGATGCAGGGGCTGAAGTTCGAACCTCAAACACCTCACTTCTCCACATTTATTTGTATGAGCTTCAGCCACTATGCTACTAGATAAAAAAAAACTTAGAGAGGAAATTAATATCGTGGATATGTAAATTTAGCACGTTTTTATGATCATAATAATAATATATAAGCCATGTGATGTGGCATGACATTAAGTCACATTAGCATTTGTAACTTGATAAGCTAACCAGTTTATACAAATTGATTAACTTCCACAAATGTTTCTCAAATTCAGAAATCAATTTGAAATTGTCATATCATACCAAATTGACAAAGCTATTACAATTCTAGAATTTGAGGTTTTATTACTCAATAAAATTACTACCTTATTCATTATTATAAGAGCAATGCTATATATCAAGAAAAAATTTCTTACGAAACAATCCCGAAATTAATGTCAGTCAATGAAATCTCTGTTTGGCTGGAAATCATGGAATGGTGGGGGGTCTTAGTTTTTTTTTTTGTTATGAAACGGTTGTCAAATAAGGAAGAAATTCAAGGGATATTATTTTGCCACATTTGCGGGATCACGTCAGGATGCTCGGTTTCGCTATAACAAGCATTTCCGTTATTATTTACTCTATTGGTAACGATATTTTTTCACAAGCTTATAGTAATTTTCCATGAATTTATAATGTTTTTAGAGATGCTACTTTTAGTAGTTTTTTTTGTTAAGAGAAAGAAGAAGGGGGAAAAGTCAGAAACTAACGGTTAACAAAAGTCATACTCATGACATCAACAAGAAAATCTTAAGACATATTTACGAGGCCAAGTAGTAAACCTAAACGATGCAAATGTAACTAGCACATCTACAACTTTAGTTTAGTCGTTGAGGAGTTTCAAAGATGTCCACGAGCACATGCAGTCATTCTATTGTATAGAAGAAACAAGAAGCAAGTCAGTCCCTTTAAGATGACAAAGGAATTTGTGTCAAGTACATAATTGAAAATTTAAGGGGTTCAAAATAGAAAAGAAAAAAGGATTATAATAAGTTCTTTTTTCACAAGCTTACGGTATTTTGGAGGAGTTTATAACATTTTTTACTGTTGCTATTTAAGTAATTTTTGTTTTGTTACAAAAGAAGAAAAAGAAAAACATGAACCAACAACAAACAAATGTGAGGCTCATAACACCAACAAGATCAAATGACGTATCAACGGCCTCCACAGAATATAGTTTTTTTAAAGGTAAATGTTAGTATGTTAATTCTTATGTTAATTTTTTCTCCTCTTGTTAGAACTTGAACCATGAAACTCCAACTCAACATTTAGCTTAAAGTAGTTGAACTATCCACCCCCTAAAAAATGTGAGGTTTGCCACATGACTAACAAACGAGTTTTCTTCTAAAAGTATATGTGAAAGTTTTATTCCAATCCAACTTATGATAGTGTTTAATGACCGACCACAAACAAATTGGTAAATCGCCTAACAAAAAATAAAAAACTTGTAAACCTGTTGAGCATATTGATATCACTCTTAACCAAATCAACATGCGCAACACGAACGCGGAAGAAACAAACCAACTTACTATTATTCAAAAAAGAAGAAAGCCAACTTACTATATTCAAAATCTCAACATAACCGAAAGTCATGAAAAAAAAAGACACAACCTCAGCATAAATATTAAGCTGCATATGAATTATAAGGTATCATATTTTCTTTCATTTTAAGCTTCATTATCATAATTTCACAAATCTGTCAAAAAAAACTAAAAATCTCAAAACATCATTTTCCGATAACAAATTTGTTAAGAGAAGTGATTTTCAGTTATACAGTTTTAGGAGAAAAAAGAATTTATTTTATTATATCAAAATCATTTTTTTACCTAATCAAAATCATTTTTAAAAAAATTTAAGATTCAAAACAATAAATAGTTTTATTTTATTACAGAAGCCACAGTAAACAGAGATGAATTGATGAAACACCATTACTTCTTTTGTGAAATGATCAAATCCAAATAGAAGTGTAGTTAATTCATCACATCACATCACATCACATCACATAATTTGAAATTCGGATGCAGAAATCACCAGCATCCTTCTTCGCTTCTCATCTCTGAATCCGATCCAATCAAGTTGGCGCCATTTCCATGGATCGTCTTCTCAAATCCGCCAGGTCATCCGGTTCTCTCAACCTCTCCAACCGTTCCCTCAGGTACACACATCTCTCTTCATTCCACTCTCGCTCCTTTCACACATTTTGCTTTATTGTTGCTTCTTCCACTTGCAGTGAAGTTCCCGATGAGGTTTATCGCAATCTCGACGGAATCGGCGGTGACGATGATAAATGGTGGGAGGTAATTCCATTACGATTTTCAATATTTTAAATTTCAGTAAACCACCAAACTTGATCCATAAGATTATGAATATTTCTAAAAAGTCCATGATTATGTTGAATTTCACTCATTTTAAGTGTATTTATAGTTCAACTCACTTTTACAATGTATCCAAACACAAATCACTTTACATTCAACTCACTTTTAGTCCTTCTGAGTCAAGGAGGACTAAATTGATGATAAGTGGTTATTGTTAAATACAAGGACCAAATAGATAGTGAGTGGTTAAAATATAAGGACCTGATTGATTGATAGTAAGTAATTTTAATAGAATTAGGTACCTTTTTGAGATATTAATAATCTTAGGATCTATTTGAGAGTGCCGTACAATATGAGAGACTATTATGGTGGCTCACTCTTTGAAATTTTGAATTAAACTTTGAAATTGAAATGAAATGTTAAATGAAGGCCTTGTTTGGATATATAGCTTATTTTGTAGATTATAGCATAAGTATAAGCTATTTTTATATTAAGGATAAAGTAAAGTCAAATTGTTTTTGCATAAGCGATAAGCTGTTTTTATAAGTTATCCTGGAGAGTTAAAGTCTATGTTTGGTGTTGTAGTCATAAAAACTGATTTTGAATGAATTTTATTTTGTAAAATTGATTTCACTTAAAAGTGGTTTATGTTTGTATACATTTTTTACGTAAAAATGAGTTGAACAATAAATTTTAGTGTAAAAATCACGTCTAGACTCAAAAACTTGAAATTCTAGCTTCAAGTTAGAATCAATTCTGGATGCAAAATCAGTTTTACTCAAGAGCAACCAAACATGTCAAAATCAATTTTACACCTTCAGAATCAATTTTGATGATCAAATGTCGAACCAAACAGAGGGTAATGAGATAAGCTGAAAATAGCTTATGAAAATGTCATAAGCTGATTTCATAAATTCTCCCAAACAGTGCTTATGCTAGTAGATAAGCTCAAATAAGCCAATACAAACAGGCTCAAAATGTGAAATGAAATGTGAAATGCCGTTTGTGTTATGTGGTTTTATAGGCTGTGGAGCTTCAGAAACTCATTTTGGCTCACAATAGTATTCAATTGTTAAAGGAAGATATCAGAAATTTATCTTGTCTCGTTGTTTTGAATCTTAGCCACAATAGTCTTTCTCAGCTTCCTGCTGCCATTGGAGAGTGAGTCTTTCTTTTAGAATTGGTTAATTTTGCTTATGTTAGTTTTGTCCGGTTTTTAATTTTTGGATTTTTGTTGTTGTTTATAACTTTTACAGGCTACCAGAGCTGAAGATGTTGGATGTTTCGCATAATTCCATAGTTAGAATACCGGAGGAGATTGGATCAGCTGTGTCACTTGTGAAGTATGACGCATTCCATGTTCGTTTTTATCAATAGATTGATGATATGGGAAATTTGACGTCGATTTAGACTCTATGCATGTGGTATCTTGTGCAAATCACTTAGGTTTTGCATTTTCTCTTTTAGGTTTGATTGTTCAAATAATCAGCTCACGGAACTTCCTAGTGAGCTAGGAAGATGCTTGGCGTTGTCGGACTTAAAGGTAATGTGGTAATGGCCTTGTCTTACTTAAACTGTTGGGTGTTGATCTTAGCTGTGTGGTTGGCTTATGCTGCTTCATTGGCATTGAAATGGTTACTGTTACTGCTTTCATCAAATTATGCTTGTGGTTAATGTGAATTTAACCTTGGAATATTGTCAAGTACTCTTTTTTTGAAGAGGATATATTATCAAGTACTCTAGTTTGTCTTTGAGTTAAGATCCTCTCCATTTTCTCTCTCGATTTTCCCTTTCCTTTACTATATTTTTGAAGTTTATATTATATAAGTGGACCCACCAAATGTTACATTATTGTATTTATATTCCCAAACCTTTGGTACTGGGAAAAACGGAGAGGATCTTGACCCATCTTTTTTTATGAGTACAAATGGAGTTTAGTTGTTAGGCCCTACTTTAGTGTCTACGAATCTACAATTAGCTATAGTACAGCACATACTGGTTGGTGCAGTGAGATACTTGTAAGGTCAGTATCCAAACTGTAATTCAAAGAATAAAGAGTGATATGTTTTTTTGGGTGCTTGATTAAGGAAGGAGTTTCCCTTGTGGTAAAAACAGAAGTGTAACACAATTTCTTGGCCAAATTATTATCTTGTTCCAATAAGGAGAGTAGATCAGATGGAGGGTAGTTAGATCACTAGAGGCAGAGAAAAACCTAGAAAAACTATAAGAGAAACTATTAAGAAAGATCTAGAGATTTAATAAGTTGGATTGAAATATGGTATGTGATAGAACATTATGGCGTAATTTGATCCATGTAGCCGACCCCACTTAGTGGGATAAGGCTTGGTTGTTGAATAAAAGGATTTTTTTTTCAATTCATGTTACTTAGTTTCTAAGAACCTTCCTTCTTGTTAATTAACTGCACATCTCTCTCTCTCTCTCTCTCTCTCTCTCACTCACTCAACTGTGGGAGGATTTCATCAAATAGGTTGCATTTTACCTTTTTGATTTCCGCGCTCCTTCATTTAGGTTATACAGCACACATAGATCTATCAATGAAGATTGTTTTTACCTGCCTTTGCTATTTAACCGATGAAATCTGTTAAAAAGTCTTCTGTTTGCTGGTCTGTATTCATATGGCCATGTATGATGAAATGGCGATTTTTGATGTCTTATTGCAGGGATCAAACAATCTTATTGCAAGCTTGCCAGAAGATTTAGCAAAATGTTCCAAATTGTCTAAGCTAGATATGGAGGTAGTAACTAGTAGCAAAATTTAGTATGTTTATTGATGACAAACATCTCCCCGAGTCTTTGAGAAATTATGGTTTCAGTAAGCAGTGGTCTCACTACACTGTCCTTTTGTCTTTGCCAGGGAAACAAGCTTACAGTGATATCTGAAAATCTCATTTCATCATGGACAATGCTTACTGAATTAAATGCAGGTTAGGGCCTTTGTTCTCTTCAACGATATCAGTTAGGTCTTTTAGTTTTATATGTAGCTCCTTTGTTTTGTTAAACTTGTTTCCATTGTTAACACTATTACAGCAAAAAACATGCTGAATGGCATACCGGTCGGCATTGGAGGCCTTTCACGTTTAATTCGTCTTGATCTCCATCAGAACAGTGAGTATTTTTTTTTTATCAATAGAAATTGAACTCCGTATCCTGTGATCTAAAACATTCACACACCCTGCGCACCAACCACTTGCGCTGGTAACAATGAGTTCTTCAAATAAATGGTCAAATATTTTTGTTTCTCCCTTTTTCATCTTGATGTGGAATTTGTATGTGTGTGTCTATGCAGGAATCTCATCAATCCCTTCATCAATCATTGGTTGTCATTCACTTGCAGAGTTTTATTTGGGGTCAAATTCTAACCTATTCTGATGCAAGTCTTATATTGTTATAAGCATATTATTCATTTCACTACCAAAAAAAAAAAGCATATTATTCATTTGGTTTTCTTTTATTGGTGACTTCTACACAGTTCTGATAGATATTGCATTTTTTAAACTCAATTCAGGAATAATAATATTTCTACAATACCAGTGGAGATAGGAGAACTTTCTCGGCTTGGGACATTCGATCTTCACTCTAACCAGGTATCGAAGACTGAGTATTTTTATTTTTATTTTGTATCTAATTACTCTTATTACAAAGGAAAAGAACTATTTTACATAGAGTTTCGTTGAAATACTGGCAATTATAGCTATATTACTATTTTTGCTTCCGATGCTTTTGTTCTCTTTCTCCTTAACAGTAGATTATTTGATGTATTGTTTATTGACTTTGTATATTCACAGCTGAAGGACTATCCTGTGGAGGCATGCAAATTGAGTCTTTTAGTCTTGAATCTTTCAAATAATTCATTGAGTGGGTTACCTCCTGAAATGGGTAAGTTCAGCAAGTTTTTGCATAATGATAGTAGGTCTAGTTGCATTATTTTGGAAATATAACAGTTGCATAATGAAAACAGTATACAAGTTTGCCCAGAAAATATAAAGGAAAGCAAATTTTTCACCTCAATTAGTGGCCATCCCCTCTTTATATTAATTTAAGTGTCTCTCAAAATTACAAAGATACTGTTAAGTAATAATATTGTAAAAGCAGTGCAACATTCCATGTCAAAAGAGTTCTTAAGAAGCACTAATAAGGACAGGATATGTCTTGGCCTGAATTATTCTTCAAAATATAAACAATCATGTTCATTCTGCATCCTCACCAATACTATGTTTCTTTGTGTGCCAATATGTAATAGACTCACCGTTTAATATTTCTAGCTATTTCTGTTAGCGGCCAACTCTCGGGTGGGATTTAGTCCCACATCGGATAGATAGGATTCTTGAGAAGAGTTTATAAAGAGGACGCACTCCTCACCGTACAAGCCGGTTTTGTAGGGATGAGTTAGGCCCCGATTTCTGTGACAACTTCATCTACTAAATCGACACCAATACTGGAAATAGTAATTGGAAACTATTCTGCATCCTCACCATTTTTATGGTCTCTTAAAAGTGTCCTAGACTCATAAAAAATAGTGAATGGACACCATTACCTGGAAGGGTCTGGCTCTATGACCTGTCATATGTTATACTTGAACCTTTAGCTAGGGAGCCACAGTGCATGTCAACTTTCTTACTGTATGATGTTATTGTTGATTATTCTCTATTTATTATAGTTGATTTAGTTTCCTTTTTTGCTTCCCTGAGAGATATTCTCTCTTGTATATAAGCTTGCATACATCATTGTAAATTATTCAAGTCATTAATTCTAAATTATTCAAGTTGGTACCAGAGCTCTCTGGTTAGGTACCTTCCACTGTTTTGAATTAGGGTTTCAGCCGCCACGAGCGGTGACCCACTGTTGTTTTTAAACACAGTCAGAGTGACTGCTACCGGAACCACCACCGGTGATACGGCCATACCACCGTGATCGGGACCCTCCGATCTGCCCTTGTTCGAAGTTTCTCCGTCATCGGGTTTCACACGCGCCGCCTCTGTCAGCTCACCCAACCGGTGCGTGTGTGTCACGCACCACCCTCTGAACGCCTGTTTGCGGCGGTGCTTGTTCCAGTAGATTCGTATTTTAATTCTGGTTCTGTTGGGACACCTTCCAGTTTTTTGGGTCTCACGTTTGAGGTGCGTTTCAGTGATTTTTCGCTTCAGCTGTCTGTTCTTGAGGTTCTTTACCCGTTGCTGCAACTGTTGACCCGTTGAGAAGGTCTTTTGAGGTGTCCTTGTTGTTGGCTTCCTTTTTTGGTGAATTATTGTTGTGTTTTGCATCCATTGTGCATATCTGCACATTTATCACTATTGTTTACAGTTTACTTATTCCGTTGTGTGTATTTGATGGCTTCCCAAAAGGTTTCAACTTCGGTTACATTGGCTCATTTCAGTAATTCTACGGTTTGCTTATCTCACTCTATTGGATCATGGATTTTAGGTTTGGGTGCTTCTGATCATGTAGTTGGTAATCCGTCTCTTATTTATAATTTGTCACCTCCTAAAATACCTCACAGCATTACCCTTGCTAATGGTTCTAAGGCACAAGTTACCGGTATTGGTCAAGCGTCACCCATGCCATCTCTACCTTTGGATTATGTGTTATTTGTGCCTAGCTACCCCTTCAATTTGATTTCAATCAGTAAGCTTACTAGTTCTCTCGATTGTTCCATAACATTTACTTCTAGTTCTTTCTTTATAAAAGACCAAAGTACAGGAAATAAAATTGGAGCATGCTCTAAACGACAAGGTCTTTATTACCTTGAACCACCTTCACCAACTGTATGCAATGTTTCTGCATCTCTAGATATCATTCATCATCGTTTGGGTCATCCAAGTTTAGATAAGTTGAAAGTGTTGGTTCCACAACTCTCACATTTAAAGTCTCTTGATTGTGAGTCGTGTCAGCTTGGCAAACATGTTCGGACATCTTTTCACAATAGTGTCAATAAAAGATCCAAGCATGCCTTCGATATTGTGCATTCTGATATTTGGGGTCCTAGCCGCGTTCCCTCTAATTTAGGATACAGGTATTATGTTACATTTATCGATGATTTCTCGTGATGTACTTGGATAACCTTATTGAAGGATCGTTCAGAATTGTTTGGTGCATTTAAGACTTGTTTAGAGATAAAGACTCAATTTGGGAAAACAATCAAAGTTTTGAGAAGTGATAATGCCAAAGAATACTTTTCTGCACAATTCAACTCGTTTTTTATTTCTCATGGTATCACACATCAGTTTAGTTGTCCGCACACACCGCAACAAAATGGTGTAGTTGAGCGGAAACATCGTCATCTAGTTGATACAGCTCGAACCTTATTGATCAATGCTCATGCACCTTTAAAATTTTGGGGTGATGCAGTTCTGACAGCCTGTTATTTGATCAACTGCATGCCATCATCAGTTTTGGATAATGAGATTCCACATTCTCTCTTGTTTCCTAAGGATCCCTTGTATTATGTCCCACTTCGGGTTTTTGGCTCTACTTGTTTTGTTCATGATCTTTCTCCTGGTCGTGATAAGTTGCCTCCACGAGCTGTCAAGTGTGTGTTTTTGGGGTACTCCAAAGTTCAAAAAGGGTATCGGTGTTATTGTCCATCTACACATCGTTTTTATGTCTCTGCAAATGTTACTTTCTTTGCCACACCAACTACAACAGATTCTGCTTCTCAAGTGCTTCCGATTCTTCTATTTGAACCGATTGTTCCTACTCAGAGACCTCCACAGTCACAGAGTCGTCCTAAGTTTCGTCGCTATGGAGCTACTTATGAACGTCGACATGTCACAGTTCCAGAAAGTGCTTCTATAGATTTTGACAATATTGTTCAAGAGACCACCCCTACTATTGTTCAAGAGACTACCCCTACTATTTCTGATGATTCAGGTTCTATTCCAATCCTTTCTCCCATTGTTGACCCACCTGATCCTTTTGACTTACCTATTGCTCTTCGTAAAGGTAACCGGTCTACTTCTAATCCTCATCCCATTTATAATTTCTTGAGTTATCATCGTCTGTCTCCATTGCATCATGCTTTTGTGTCTGCTGTATCAACTATCTCTATTCCTAAGACCGTCAAGGAAGCATTATCTCATCCAGGATGGAGATAAGCAATGATTGATGAAATGAATGCCTTGGAGTCTAGTAGTACATGGAAGCTTGTTCCACTTCCTCATGGAAAATCTAAAGTTGGTTGCCGATGAGTCTTTGCTATTAAAGTAGGCCCTGATGGACAGGTGGATCATTTGAAAGCCCGATTAGTAGCAAAAGGATACACTCAAATTTATGGGCTTGACTACAGTGATACTTTTTCTCCAGTTGCAAAATTGGCCTCTGTTCGACTTTTCTTGTCAATGGCTGCTATGAACCATTGGCCTTTGTATCAACTTGATATTAAAAATGCTTTCTTGCATGGTGACTTAGAAGAGGAGATTTATATGGAGCAACCACCTGGCTTTATTGCTCAGGGGGAGTATGGCCTTGTTTGCAAGTTATAAAAATCATTGTATGGTCTAAAACAATCACCTTGAGCTTGGTTTGGAAAATTCAGCAAGGATATTCAACAGTTTGGCATGATTTGTAGTGAAACGGATCATTCTGTATTCTTTAAACGTTCATCTTTGAACCAAGTCATTTATCTTGTAGTATATGTAGATGACATTGTTATTACTGGTAATGATCAGGAAGGCATTAAAGACCTAAAGCAGCATTTATTCAGCAACTTCCAAACAAAAGATTTAGGTCAATTGCGTTATTTTCTTGGGATTGAAGTAGCTCAGTCCCAAGAAGGCATTGTTATTTCTCAGAGAAAATATGTTCTTGATATTTTGGAAGAGACAGGGATGCTTGATTGTAAACCAGTTGATACTCCTATGGACCCCAATGTGAAGCTTTTACATAATCAAGGAGATTTGTATCCTGACCCAGGCAGATACAAAAGGTTAGTTGGGAAGCTGAATTATCTTACTATGACTAGACCAGATATTTCGTTTGTTGTTAGTGTTGTGAGTCAATTTTTGAACTCACCTTGTGATAGCCATTGGAATGTCGTGGTTCGGATCTTGAGGTATATTAAAGGGTCACCTGGAAAAGGACTTGTTTATTAAGACAGAGGAGATACCAATATTGTTGGATATTCAGATGCAGATTGGGCAGGTGATGTGAATGATAGAAGATCAACTTCAGGTTGTTGTGTTTTAATGGGAGGAAACTTAATTTCATGGAAAACTAAAGAGCAAACTGTTGTTGCAAGGTCAAGTACTGAGGCGGAGTATCGTGCTATGGCACATGCTACTTGTGAACTTTTATGGTTGAAGCACTTGTTGGAAGAGTTGAAATTTTGTGAACTAGGTCCTATGGAACTTAAGTGTGATAATCAGTCAGCATTGTATCTTTCGTCAAATCCAGTTTTTCATGAGAGGACAAAACACATAGAAGTTGATTGTCACTTTATCAGAGAGAAGATACTTTCTGGCATCATTAAAACCTCTTCGGAGAGCTCCAATGATCAGCTAGCCGATATCTTTACCAAACCACTATGGGGACCTCGGATTGATTATATATGTAACAAGTTGGATGATATGATATATATATATATATATATGGTCCAGCTTGAGCGGGAGTGTTGATTATTCTCTATTTATTATAGTTGATTTAGTTTCCATTTTTGCTTTCCTGAGATATTCTCTCTTGTATATAAGCTTGCATACATCATTGTAAATCATTCAAGTCATTAATTCTAAATTATTCAAGTTAGACCAATGTTCAGATCTGGAATTATCCTTGTGTGTAAATCATGATGATGAAGTTGTGGTCTGAGAGATGATGATGAAGTTGTGATTGTCCCCAAAAAGGGTTGAAGTTTCCACCACTGCTTTCATATGTCGCTGTGAACGGCGGATCTTTCAGTTTCTTGACTAACAGCAATAGAACTGGATGTTGGTAATTGATTTGATTGCACGACTCGAACATCATGTTCCTGAGGTTTTTTAGCACTGATGTCCATAGTTGAATAGGTTGGCTCACTCTTTACTTGGATAGCTGAAGAAGCATTATGAGAATGGTCTGCAGCAGCATTCATGCTTCTCTGATGCAGTTGTGCAAATGCATGGGGGTCATTAAATTTTGTTCCACTGGAAGTAACAGTTGGCATCCTTACAGGGGGCTGCTGTCCACCAGAAGAACCTGTATTGGTTTTTGTCTACAAGAAAAAGGACGGTTCTTAGCATAACGTTGAAATCTATCTCTAACCACCTTAAGAAAAAACATCTATTCTACCTACCTGTTGTTGCACTTTTACTAATGCTATCCTAAGCATCTGATCACCCACAATCCCTTTCATAAGCCGTACAAAATGTTCTTTTGGTATTTCATCTCTCTATAACGAATGACAACAAAATTGACAAAACCAAAAACTTAGTAATATGAACAAGCCTTGCACAACAAACTTTAGTAGTTTAGCACGGAAGAGAGGGAAAAAGGACATGATAGTGAAACTGATTTGAGAAACCCACCTTCAATTTATTAAATAAAGTTTGAAGTTGCATGGCCCTGTCCTTGGGAAGTTGGGGAATCAATCTAGGAAGCAACAAGCCAAATGGTACCTGTTTACTACGATTGACTTGGCTACTAGGTTGTTCATTGACTGTGGCTTGTTGATTACTCATCTGCTCCAGCTTTGCATACTGAGAATGTTCATTGGGATTATTTGTTTTGGTTGCCTCGTTGTTAAAGACAGGATCTTGAACTGCTTTTGTTTGAGTATGTTGGTGGTAAACAGGTACAGTCTGGCCTTGGAGACATTCATCTTGAATCATAGCATTATTGTCTGAATGTAATTAAGAATTTGTCAACCAAACAGAAAAATAACATGAATCAACGAGTCAATATAGCATTCATGTATTCAGATATTCGGATCTATAATAATAATAATAATAATAATAATAATAATAATAATAATAATTATGATGATGATGATGATCTATTAAAACTGACTCCAAATCTTGTTGATGACACCTCAGCTTTCTATATACCACATACTTTAAATTGTGCCTGCAAATTTTCCAAGTTGACCACATTTTCTACTATTAGCAAAACAACAACAGTCAATGAACTTTTGCACATTGTGTAATATAATTCATAACTCCTACAATTCCAAAACTTCCATCAAAGGCTCATTCTTTTCCAATTCCTCCATTAAATCCTTGAAACTCTCCTTATTCTAACTTCTCCTTATCCTCCTTTATTTTTGAGTGAAATACTGTGCATTCTGCAATTTTTTAATAAATGTAGTCTACTGTTACGTAATAGACAGGGACAGGAAATAGTATGTAGACTGCTATATTTTAGAGAAAGAAACAGATTGCGTTAAGATATTGTCACGTAAGTATGGTTCTAATGCTAAAAAGCTGTAGCATTATTTGATATGCCGGGATGCGGGTTCAAACCCGCTATTCCCCGCTTCTCAGCCCCTAGTGTGTGAGTGTCACCTCCAATCTCTTGGAACAAGAAAAAAGGATAAGATATTAGAGACACCTTATAATCTAAACTTAATTAATAGGAAACCTTATAATAGTGGTTTGGTGAACAAACTGGCTTATTACCAGTTTCAACTAACTTGGATAACAATGATAGCAACAACCTAACATATATAAACTAGCTCTTAAGCAATGAATAATCAAATACATAAGTACAAATTCTTCTTTTTAAACAGTGAATGAGAACTAGAAGAAATATGTGATAAACAAAAGTGCCGAGATTTAAAGGGGGTGTTAGAAAGAAAACTAACTAGAAAGGAAAAGATGACAAGAATCTTAACAAGAGGGTTAATAGTCAGCAAAAGTACAAGAAATCAACCATGCAGATTTTGTTTGAAGAAAGAAGCAATAGTGGTGATTGGTAAGTTGATATTGAAATTTGATATAGGGATTCATTATTTTAAGCTGGAGGACTGATATGTGAAACTTGATTGTTGAGTGCAGTGTTGTCAATATCTCACGTTTCATGCAATCATCTTGAAAGAAACAGATTCAAACGCATTTGATACAGATTCAATAGCCCTTTTCTTTTAATAGCAAATGTTGGTAATCAATTGTTCGCAATGCTACTGGGAGGGAGTTAAACACACAACCCCTTATCTCTCAAAAAGAGTGAATCTAATGAACAACGTACAAATATGATAGCAGGAGCTCAAATATAAAGTAAATCGGCGAATACCTGCATCTGAATCAGGAAGCTGAGAATTTGAAGCATCTCTGCCTATGTCTCTATTCAATGGATCTTGGAACATTTCCACATCCTGTGGTCTGAGAGATGATAATGAACCAGTGATTGTCCCCAAAAAAGGGTTAAAGTTGCCACCGCTGATTTCATATGGCGATGGGAAATGAATATGTTGTTGTTGCTGATTATAAAAGCCTTGTGTGTAAACTGGGGTGTTTTCAGTTTCTTGACTAATGGTGTTAGAACTGGATGGTAGTAATTGAGTTGGTTCCACTACTCGAACATCGTGTTCCTGAGATTTTTTAGCACTGATGTCCATAGTTGAATAGCTTGGCTCACTCTTCACTTGGATAGCTGAAGAAGCATTATGAGAATGGTCTGCAGCAGCATTCGTACTTCTCTGATGTAGTTGTTCTAATGCATCGGGATCATTAAATTTTGTTCCACTGGAAGTAACCGTTGGCATCCTTACAGGGGGCTGCTCTCCAGAAGAACCTGTATTGGTTTTTGTCTGCAAGAAAAAGGATGGTTCTTAGCATAACGTTGAAATCTATCTTTAACCACCTTAAGAAAACACATCTGTAAGATAAAGTAAACTATCTATTCTACATACCTGCTGTTGCACTTTTGCTAATGCTATCCTAAGCATCTGATCCCCCACAATCCCTTTCATAAGCCGTACAAAATGTTCTTTGGGTATTTCATCTCTCTATAACGAATGACAACAAATTTGACAAAACCAAAAACTTAGTAATATGAACAAGCCTTGCACAACAAACTTTAGTAGTTTAGTACGGAAGAGAGGGAAAAAGGACATGATAGTGAAACTGGTTTGAGAAACCCACCTTCAATTTATTAAATAAAGTTTGAAGTTGCATGGCCCTGTCCTTGGGAAGTTGGGGAATCAATCTAGGAAGCAACAAGCCAAATGGTACCTGTTTACTACGATTGACTTGGCTACTATGTTGTTCATTGACTGTGGCTTGTTGATTACTCATCTGCTGCAGCTTTGCATACTCAGATTCACAGTTGGAATTATTTGTTTTGATTGCCTCATTGTTAAAGACATGATCTTTTTCAGATTTCTGAACTTGATTTGTTTGAAAATGTTGGTGGGAAACATGTACAGTGTGGCCTCGGAGACATTCATCTTGAGATTGTTTGTGTGATAAAGTAACAGAAAAATAACATGAATCAGCAGTCAATGTAACATTTCTATATTCAGATATTGTGCAAAATAATGAATAATAATCAGATTCATGATGACAAATTCTTTTTTTTAATCAGTGAATGAGAATTAGAAGAAATATGTGCAAAAAGAAAGGCTGAAATTTAAAGATGACAAATCAGACCCCAGTACGCTTCAATAAGCAAACATAAAAATGATACTTTACAAGATAATAAGACGAGAATCTTAAAAAGAAGGTTAATAGTCAGCAAAAGGACAAGAAATCAACCATGCAGACAATTTTTTGAAGAAAGAATCATCTTGAAAATTGAAATGGGGATTCGTCAAGTATTTTAAGCTAGCGAGGACAGATATTTGAAACTTAGTTGTTGAATGCAGTTTTGTCGGTATCTTACAATTCAAGCAATCATCTTGAATAGATACAGATTCTTCCATAATTGATACAGATATAATGGAAATTGATGAATACCTGCATCTGAATCAGGAAGCTGAGAATTAGAAGCATCTCCGGCTATTTCTTGATTCAATGGAGCTTGGAACATTTCCACATCCTCCCCTGAATGCACAGTTTCATCCTGCAGACAACAAAACACAGTGATGGTACAAGTTAAGCCCCGATTCAAAATCAACAGATGTTTTCTGAGAAGTATACAGTATAGAGGAGAAAACCTCATCATCATTGAGAAGAATAACAATAGATGGGTCCATAAAGGAAAACTCAAGAAAACTCAAGAAATTGGAAGTTAACACAAATCTGAATTGAATATTTGATTGAATGATTTACACATTGGCTCTGTTTATAGAGGAGATAAAAACAGTTAGGCCTCTAACAAACTCCTAACTAACTTTGATAACAATGATAGCAAAAATCTAATAGATTTTAACTAGCTTAAGAATACTCTATGTAGCACCGACACATGTGATTGTGTTCAAATGATTCATTTATTTTCTCAACTTATGACCGGTGTCTATATGTCAGTGCTGTCCGGGTGCAGTGCTTCATATTAGCTCACAGAGTCACAACCCAAAGACCTCGCCTCGAGCCACCGCCATCCTCCAAATTTCTAGACTTTACTTTCTATGAAATAGCTCTTTCCGTTTCTTAATTCTATCTCTTCTATACATTTCCTTCACACCCCAAACTAACATTTCTCTAAATGTCACATTTTTTGGCTGTTAAGTCGGGTTTTTTTTCTACAATAGAGTTGGACTGTTGGACTCTTCAAGCCTTTGTTTTCTAAAATTTTCTTTATAAAAAATAATTGTTGGCATCTAATAACGTGACAAATGTTAGTATAATTCAAGGTGAAATATATCAAAAAAAGTCATATTTGGTGGTGTAAAATATAAGCAAAAGTTAACTATTTTCACCTTATTTAAAGTTGTTATTACATATTCTTAATATACCTTTTTTTCGGTAGAATTCCTAAAATACATTTAATGGAGCAAGTTCTCGTACAAAATAAAAAGAAAAGAAAAGGTAATCTAGCAAATGCTTATAACAAAAGGATAATTTTACTCATTTATATCTATTGTATATGTTATTTTAGAATATAATAATTTCGAGTAGAATTAATTAACTCTGCAACCTCTAAAATCACTTTTGATCCTCTAAAATTGAAACCAAACATATATGCATAGTAACATAAAATAAAAGATATGAGAGGGAGAAATATAAGAGAAACGCGCTAATTCTTGTGAATACAACATTCCCGAATGCTTTGCGAATGACGTGTCCCAAGATTTTTTATTTCTCTCCCCCATGGAATTGTACCTTCCCCAAAACAATCTAGTACTACGTCTTCAACTTTCACGGCCACTCCACTTCACCGGTGATGAATCATGATCAACCATTCTCGTCCGCCGTCTTCGACTTCCACGACCTTCTCCTAAGCAAAGCGCAAATGACTTCACCAGTGATGAATCCATGACTGTGGTTGTCACTAGCTGTTTTTGCATCACATCGTCAATGTTCGTTTGCTTTCGTTCGTCTGTGGTGTCATTCCTTGATCGATTTTATGTGCAAGTTGGATAATTTTCTATTGAAAATTGAATTGATTTCATGTGCTAATTGAATTGATTTGTGGTTGTTAGTTGGCTACTTTGATACTGCTGTGAAAAGATTTGGGTATTTTTCTCGTTCTGATGTATGAGGAATCATTACTTTTATACTGTCAATGCCATTTTATGTTAATGTTGGTGCATGAAATTGTTTTGTTGTATGATATATAAGAGAAGTTAAGCACTAAATATTGTGCTGTGAGTTTAGAAATTATCATAGGCAAGATCAAGTAAGTATAAGGGCATTTCGGGATAAAGTTCTCGCTACATATAGCAGTCCTCGAAATAAAAAGTTATAAAATAACTCAGGAAAGGATTTAAGAGATATAGAGTATAAAATGATAATGAGTAAAAAGAATTTTTACAAAACTCGTATAGTAAGACTTGACTTATTATCACTAAAAAATCCAACAAAATCGTTTAAAATCACATTTGGAGAACAATCTATCAAAATTAAACCGTTATTGTACAATATAAGGTTAAAAGAATTTAAAACAGAAAAATAAACAATTAACCTAACTCTAACAAGCAAATAACCAAGGAAAACTACTTCCTAATTACACCCATCCCTATACTTTCGTCTGTGGTAGACCTTCAGAGTTCTAGTGTTCGCATCATTAGTTATCTCTCGAACAGTTGCTGCTGAACCTAGGTTGCCTCTTCTCTAGAAGAAAAAAGGATTATTCTTAGCATAACCTTGAAATCAATTTTCAACGACCTTACGAAAAATCATCTACAACACTGCAGAAACCATCTAATCTACGTACCTGTTGTTGCACTTCTGTTAATGCTGCTATAAGCATCTGCTTCCCCACAATGCCTTTCATAAGCCGTACAAATTGATGTTTAGGTACTTCATCTCTCTAGAACAAATGACATCAAAATTGACAAGACAAAAAACTTAGTAACATGGCAAAGCCCTGCGCTAAAAACTTTAATAGTTTTTAGCACAGAAGAGAGGGAACATGACATGATAGTGAAACTGATTTGAGAAACACACCTTCAATTTGTCAAATAAAGTTTGAAGTTCAATCGCTCTGTCTTGGTCAAGTTGGCGAATCAAGATAGGGAGCAAGATGTCAAAAGGCACCTGTTTACTACCATTGATTTGGGTACAAGGCTGTTCATTGACTGTGGTCTGTTGATTACTCATCTGCTGCACTATAGCTGGGTCCATAGAAGCCCCGTGTTGTCTCCGTTGCTCTTTTAAACCAACTGCACCTCAGATGTTTTCTGTACGTGTATTTAGTAACATTAAATAAGCAGCTGAACTTAAATGGTGCCATAAGCATATGTATTAGGTTATAGGCATCAATTCATTTCATGATTATTTGTACTACTAAAACATTTAGAACCACATGACCAATAGAATTCAAATCATGTCATAGAAAACACGAGGGGATCTATAAATCATATCAGGATGGTAAATAAGGCTGCTTTATGACCAAGCCTTTGTTTTAGCACGGTAAAGGCTATGGACCCATGGCTTAAACAAATTGCAAGAACATCAAGCCAAAAATAGAAAAACATTGTAGGGTGGTGAATATAAAGCTCCTAACCACCCCTCGCATTCAAAGACATATTACCCCTGCAATGTATTAAAGCACTACTCCACAACAACAACAAACAAAAATCACATCAGCAGTATAATTTAAACTGCCGGACCACACAAATAAGGATGTATATTTGAATCTTCATTAGTGGGAAGGAATAGATTGTTCAATGCCTATCAATCTAGGGCTATAAATTGTAAGTAGTGTAAAGCCAAAACTAGAAAAAAACATATATTAAAGCCTTTTCTCACTAGGTATTTAAATTTTTTAATTCTCCAGATTTGGACAATTATGTTGGCTGGAAGTTGCTATAAATTCATTGTGCCGAATGATGTCATACTAATCAAATGTCTATCATACGTAATTTGGTTGTTCATATTTGTGAGACACATCCATAGTTTTAAAACTCGGACCGGCCGGTCGAACCGGTCACCCTACCGGTCCGAGCACAAAGTTGGACCGGCCATGCTAACAACTCGGTCTGGATCGAGAAAACCGGGCGATTTTTTAAAGAACCGGTGACTCGGACACACAATGAACCGGACCGGGTTACATGTTTCAGAGAATGGAAACTTGAACCCGAAAGATGGAGAAGAAGCATTGTAAAAGAAGCGGTACAACATTCTGCAGAAACGAAGTAGTACTGCTCATGTAAGGTCACAAATTGCAATTCATGTTGAATAAAATGAACAAAAGAGAAAAAAGAAAGCCAGATCAAGTGAGCTCATGTGCGGCGGCTATCATGTTTCGTTGTTGGTAACATGAGAGAGGAGGGAATCAATATTTTAGGGTTATAACTTAGCCTACTTGTTTTTATTTTGACGTATCTTAAGGCAACTTAAGTGGGCTTGGCTCAACTAAATTGGAAAAATTAAAAGGGGGCATATATAGAAATTGGACAATAAACATATTTTGACCAAAAACTTCTTTTAAAAAATCACACTAAATTATTTTAATTCTTTTAACAAATAAATAAATAATGATAAATAAAATATTTAAACACCGAGTTATAACACCGAGTCATTCGACCAGTGACTCAGTGGTTCAACCAGCGAACCAGTGACTCAGTGACCTTACCGAGTCGATGACCGATCCGAGTTTTAAAACTATGGACACAACACAAGCCTTGCCTTAATATATTAGTATATGGCACTGGATTTCTTATTACTTGATGTTTTAGACACCAGTTTTGATGCGTACTTGGTTAGCATATTGGGTTTGTAGAACCGTATACTTTTAGCAGTGTGTTTGAAGGGCGTGTCATGTGTTGAGACGAATAGTTAATTTAGACCCAACAAATAAAATTTAGTTTGTTTGTTTACATGCTGACTGGAAATTGTTTTGGATTGAGACCCTAGCTAGCTAGTAAGCTCTATGACTTCGTTTGCCACTTTGTTTCTTGTGCACTTCTGTAAACAAGCTGGGAATTTTTACAAAATGAGCTATGACTTATGGGCTCTTTCCATGTTTCTAACTCACAATGTATCCCACAAATTAATCTATAAACCATCACATTACTGTTATAATTACTATTATTATATCTTAAACAAATTGAATGAGAGGTTTGGTGCATGAAGACCACTAATCACATGCAATCGACGAAATAAATAGTCAAAATTGAAAGACAATAAACATACAACGAAAACATAGATTGACGTGAAATTGAGAAACCAGAAATCATTCAACGAAAGAGAAGCTATAAAAACATATACGAAGATAAGAACGAAAATAGAAATTCTAGATCACATAAGAAAGGCGAGAGAGGGTTGAATAGGTCGAAAATATACCATAAAGAAACTGCGTGGTGCAATCTTTGACGGCGAAGAAGAATGCCAGAGAACACGTATGAGAGGAAGTCTGAGAGTGGTGTGAGAAGCGAAATTATATCTTGCGAGTTGTGATCCTCTTTATTTATTATGTTTCTTCCATTCAGAGAAAGATAAAGACATTTTTGTTCTTTGTAATCATATAGACTTTCATTTATAATTATTTTACCTTTAAATAAATTAGAGATATTCTTGCATGAACTCTCACCCAACACATTATTCTTACACCCAACAAATAAAAATATGACACATGTTAAAAAAGTGTGATTTTAATTAAAGAAATGGAAACATAAATGGTGGTGGATGCTTCTTGTCGGTTAAAGAAAGTGGAAAAAGGAGAGAGAAATATTAAAAATAATGAGGAAAAATTCTGATACTAATTCTTTTTATTATTTTAATGAGATGTTTGATTTTAATTGATTGGGTATAAGAATGATGTGTTGAGTAAGAGTTCACGTAAGAATTTCTCAATAAATTAGTGTTAAATTTCCCTAAAAAAAAATTAGTGTTAAGTAATTTTTTTATCCCTGTAGTCGATTTTGTTTTTATTCTTCATATCAAAAATTAACATATTTTAGTCTTTATAAATTTTTTCAACATATTGGTTTAGTTCTTGTTAAATTAAAACTTGGTTAATTATGCTTCAACTTTTAATTTTTTGAATAATTTTCTAAAGACTTGTTTAATCATTATAAAAAGTTTTTCCGTAAAAAATTAGTTCAAAGTTTGATTTTTATATCAAAATTTTCATTAGTTTTATCTTGAAATTTTGGCATTTATAAAAACGCATATTTAATTCATTACATGTTTAAAAAATCTATTTTTTACAACATAATTTTTTATAATATTTTTAACACGTCTGTAGAAAATCATTCAAAAATTTAAAGATTTAAATATAATTAAACAAATTTTAATTTAACAGAGATTAAAACTACGTGCTAGAAAATTTTAGAGACTAAAATTTATCATTTTTTTATGACGACTAAAAACGAAATTTGTTATATTTATAGGGACTAAAACTTATTTAACCCAAAAAATATAAGTCCTTTAAATATTTTGTTCATTTTAAATATATTAACTTTTGGGGACCAATACCAAAGTGCAGGGATTAATATTAAAAAAATTTGATAGTACAGGGGCTAATGATATTTCCAAGTCAAAAATAATGAATAAAATAATAATTAAAAAACTAGATTTTTTTTTGTCTTTTAGTGTGCCATGTGGCATGGAATGATTGGTCCATGTGGCACACCTTTAGTTTCTTTTTTTTAACTTGGACTTAACAAAAGGACCAAAGCCAAAAAATTTATAAACTGCAGGGACCAATGCAAAAAAAAAAAAGTACAGGGGCTAATGTCAAAATCTGATTAAAGTACAAGAACCAATAACATGTTTAAGTCAATTAAATTATATTAACCAAGACATCTTTACACTCTCCGCAAAGGGAGTCGCAAAGAAAAGCGGAGAAGAACAAGTAACAATTACATTAAATAGAGTCTAAAAAACCAGAGAGGAAGCCAAGAAAAATGGCATTATAAGACACCTTCCAATCATAAAAAGGGATTGAGCTACACGTGGTAGTTAAATTTAAAATCGGAGTGTTTTTACCTTCAGCTATCACTATGTTTGAATCTTAATTTTGTTAAGAACATTATCCAGACGATCCTCCTTTTGTTGGAAAATTCAAGCATTTCTTTTTCTCCAATTACCCAAACAGTAGAAAATCAAATCAAATTAAAAGCGACGTGTAAATATTTTGAAAAGCCTCCTAAAACATCAAATTGAATAACATGGACTAAAATATAACGCGGGTTGTATATTGACTTTCATTTATAATCCTTTAACCCTAAATTTTTTTACAAAAGTACAACAACCACTAAAAAAATAAAAAAGAAAGAAGAGTGAAAATTCAATTTGATCACTTATAATTTCCTTCTGATCCAAGTTTGGTCCCGACCAAAAAAATAATAATACTTCCTCCGATCCTTTTTATAAGAAACAAATGGATCAACAAAAATTGATGTATTTGGTATGTAACACATCTGTCTCTTATAAAAAGGATCGGAGGGAGTACCGAAATTAACTTCAACAAATTGCGAGGACCAAATTGAATCTTAAGAAAAGAAAGAAAAGGCGGGTTGAATTCAACAAAAACAAAAACTAAGGCGGCTTCTTTTTCCACTCTACTAACGCAACCAACAAATTATTGATTTTATAATTCCAACATCGTTAAAGATCCTCCAAAACACTTTAAAAGTACACCTTTAGAAATTATTTGTTTTTCGAATTTTATAATCTAAATACGACGTACGAGAAGAAAGAATGGTGGAAAAAGAAATAGCCAAAAACTAATTAGTTGATGGGTCATGAGAATGATAACCTAGTCAGTTTTATTAACGATGATTTTTTCAACAATAATGTATCTCTTGAGAGAGTTTTGTTTTTCAATCCCCTCTCCTTTGAATTTTTTAAATTATTTTAATAATATTTTTCGATTGTTGAAAATATTTTTTGGCATATGAGTTGACAGCCGAGTTGAAATGCCACAACTAGGGATGGCAATGGGTACCCAATGGGTAGGGTACAATAGTATCCATTCCCATACCCGCGTTTGTAAAAAAATGCTCGTACCCAAGTCCGTACCCTCGTGGGCAACAACTTCTGTACCCTTCACCATACTCTATGGGCACCTAAGTGCCCATAGCCGCACCCGTTACCCGCACTTTATCTATGAAAAGACAATAAAAACATCATAATTGAAATAAAACTATGATCCAAAGTTATTCAAATTAACTCATAAAATAGTACGAATAGTAGTATTTAGCCAAATAAAAAACACATCCAAAACATCCCTCGAAAAATTAAAATAAAAACGTTCAAAACACATATAAAAAAGGGCATACTAAAATAAACAAAGTATTTATTATATTAGGTTTAGGTTTAGACTTAAATAGCTAAATAAACTAAATAATTATACACAAAAAATAAATAAAGTATTTATTATACTATATAAATATGTATATGCGGGTATTATAAAAAAAATGTATATGCGGGTTGTGGGGTTGGGTAGTATAGTACCCTTACCCGCGCCCATATCCATTAAAATTTGCGGGTAATTACCCGGACCCAAGCCCATACCCATGAAAGCGGGGTTTTACCCTACCCATTGCGAGTGTCCATCGGACTTGGGTTCAATTGTCATCCCTAGCCACAACCAGGGTTGTTTCTATAAAATTGGAGATCCGGCTCTCATAATAAAAATAGGCCTCTAATAAAATAAAATTAATTTTTTCGAAGAACAATCTTTTATTTAATTGAAATAAGATTCATATTCTAATCAATAATATAAAAGTACAACTTCAAATGTACATCCTTATCACATTTTAGGTTGTTATTTTTCTTAGTTAGTACAGAGGAAAAAAATGTTTATGTTTTTTAAGAATAATTATAATGTTTGTTTTTTTAATAAATTATATAATGTAATTATAATGTTTGTTGTTAGAGCTTTGCAATTTTATACAAAAAATATGGGCAAAAAATTACAAGAATCGCACAAAAGACTATCACTAGGCCACACATCTACATTTGATATTAGTATCACATCATTAGTATATATTCCTTTTTACGTGCGTTATATACTAAAAACAGGTAGTTTGAGCCTCTAAATTTTGGAGGCCCAACTTCATAGAACTGTTTGCATCCTCCAAAGGGCGCCCTGACCACAACCATCGTAAATTGTAATGTTTTTGCAACTTAATTTTTGTTGAAAAAAAAAAGAGTCACCGTTGGTATTTGATTTAATCTTGGTGTTAATATGTAAAGGGAAAATATTGGTAAACACCCCTTTTTTGTACCACTCCTTGTACCACCATATGTGGCAGGGATATTTTAGTAAATTTATCAAACTCTTTTTGTTTTTTATTCATTCACATTTCATAGGATCTGGATCTTCTCCTGTTTTTTGCTTTGGTCTGTTCTACGCCTATATGAGCCGTTGGATTAATCCAATGGTGGACATGAAAATGTAAAATAATTAAAAAAAAAAAAAGATTAACTTAGATGAGAGAGGAACCGAACCCAACACCAACTTTCATCTCCAAAATTCATAATTCTCAACAATCAATTTTGCAGTAAATCTTCCCAACGCATCAACGATCCTCCGCCGCCTGAGCTCGTCACCAGAGAGAATTGATGGCGTCAACAATGATGAGTGATGACTTTGGTTTGACAGAGATAGTTGTTTGTTGGCAGAAGAAAGATGATTATGATTTTAGAAGAAAAGAAAGAAGATGAGAACTAGTCTGGTGCAAGAAATAAGGAGATTATGAAATTGACTCGTGGGAATCACGTCGATGTTGAATGTGTGGCAGGTCGAAATTGTTTCGACGTTAAATGTTGCAGCAGTGATGGAAGGAGGAGATCGACATTTTGTTGAGTTTTGATGGGTATGATTGCGGTGGTCGCCATCTTCGTCGTCGTCGGAATCCACTAGAGTGAGTGAGTTTTGATGGATGAGGTTGTGGGTTACTGTGACTCGGTTTGTTTTCAGTTGTCACTCACGTTTTCTCTCTTTTGTCTCTCAGCCGTTAGATTGAAAACCGGAGAGATGGCAGGACATAAACAAGCAGGAGGGAGTGATATTTTATTATTTTAAATTAAATTGTGCCACATAAGAGGTGTATAAGAGTGGGATTGCCACATAAGGTGGTTTACCTATCACCACTCGTATGTAAACAATGTGTGACCCAAAATCGCTTAAAAAAACGTGTGCCCAAAAAAAACTTTACACAAAAACACTTAATTATAGCACTTCACTTTTTTAAGTACCTATTACCTTTTGTAACAAAAGTTAAACAACTTTATTTGGCTTGTCTTCTGTCAAATTTGAAAAATGAAAGAAAAATCATTCCTACACAATCATTGAGAATGTTGCCAAAAATTGAAACGTCCTCCTTTCATAGTACTATCCATTTCGAGTCTAGCGCGAAAATTACTTTAATTTCTTTAATTGCAACTCTTATATCAATTGATTACGTACAATATAGTTTCCCTTAACCGTGCTATATGGTATGCACGTTGGAGAATTGTCCCTTGTAATATAGTCTCATATTCACGTTTCCTTTAGTTTAGAAGCTACCATGAGAATATGTGTGTATATTGCACATGTAAATCAACCCTTTTGGGAGGTTTTCCCGCTTCACTATAAAAAAATAATTAAAGAACGCGTTTTTTTTGGAGCAAAAATAATAAGAATAGTTAAAGAACGCGTTATATATGCATAAATATCTCCGTGATTTGTCAGCAAAAATAATAATATCGATTGGAAAAAATAATATCACATTAATGTCAATTAAAGAGAAAAACATTTCCTAAAAAACAAAAAGAGAAAAACATTCTATTAATCAAAAAAGGAAAAAATTAAAATAGCAACGTTCTATCGTGAATGACGCCAAATGGACCTCTTTAGGGGCTTTACCCTATACGCGTAAGGGGTGACGGATAGAGTTCCTATTCTAAAGCTTGAAATTAGCACGGTTCATTCAATTTAACGCGAATCCAACCCCACCATCAGGGTTTGACATTTACCAACTAAAACACGCATTTTCCTTTTCTTACCATTTTTATTTAATGTCATACCGCGTGGAATTGCGATTTGGCAATTTCTCTAAATAAATAACACCACTAAGAATTGAAATCTTAGAGTTGGAAACAAGTTAGTAACAGTAGTAAATTACACGGAATCAAGCCAAAATTTACAATACAGTCCACGTGCATGGTAGTAAATAATAGTAAGAAATTTTCAATTGTTATCTCCAACATCAAAGAACTATTTAAGGAAGTTTCCCATTCTTTTAGTTCATTCATTCACATAAGGAATGAATCCAAAATTTCGGCCTTAAAAATCCGTTGCCTTAATTAGAACAATTCAATGACGCGTCACAAGACTAGCCAAATACACACAATGTGAATGAATGAATGCTATATAAAAAAAAAACATATCAGGATGAGTAAATACCACGTGTGTCTTTATCATCATCCCAGCTTGTACAAAAAAGCCAAATCCAATTCATCGTTCTTATCCTCACATCAAACACGCACGACACATCTTCTGTATTTCACCCATGTCATCCACTCAGACCCCAATCCTTTAATCACTCCTCTCAATCTTAATCATTAAGACACTAAATATAAACTTTAACTATTTTTATAAATAAATGAGGAAATGCCACTACTATAGTAGTGTCCATTGTGACAACAGTAATAACCGTCACGCACGCGGTTTTAACTGAATTAATTACGTTTTTTTTATGAGCCTTAATTCATAAGTTATTACTGCACCGATCACGCGTATATTCTAAATTATCATGGACATTGTAATAAATTTTTTTTATCATAGACATAGCATCAATCATATCATATACGAACAAATTCCATAAGTTTCCACCAAATTAAATAAAAATAAATCAATTGAATTGAATTTTCACTGTCTACAACCTTCTAAATTCTAAAACCAGTCCCAATTTGTATGTACAGAACAAATTGATCCGAAATAATTGAAAGGAAAAAGAAAATAACTATGCCCTAAGCGATAATAATTATTAATAATAATAACAATAAAATTGGATCTACTATTGATCAGCAATGAGGAATTTCAAGCTTGAAAAGACAGGGCTTCTTTGCAGCAGGTAAAGGACTAGAAACCTCGTCATCAACGAAAAACTTCTTTGAAAAGTCCGGAAAAGCCGGTAGGTTAAGATCAAAATCACGGTGGTGACTGTGAGACGATCCAACTCCTTCAGAGGCAGTTACAGCGCTGCTTCCGGCACCGGCACCGATACTGCCTTCGTAGTGACAACGCTTGTGTCCTCCCAAAGCCTGTCCAGTAGGGAAAGATTTATGACAGATGGAACACTCATGGGTCTTGTTCTTACCATTGGATGCAGAGCTGGTAGTCACGGCGGATGAAGTGGTGGTGGTCTGATTCTGATCTTCAGCTGTGGTTGCGGACATAACGGCTTTCCGGTGACTGGCTTTGTGTCCACCTAGGGCTTGATAAGAAGAGAAAGCTTTGTTGCAGACTGAGCATTTGTGACTGAGTTTAACGGTGGTTAGCGGCGTCGGCACCGATTCAGTCTTGTTGTTACCGCTGCGAGCAAGCATGATGAGACAAAGAGCGAGATACTCTTCTTCAGTGCATGAAGATTGATCCATACGAGAACGCTTTGAACGTTTACCTTTCGTCCACGGTGTTTCAAGATAACTCAGATTTGGTTCTTCAAAGGGAGTGAAAGGAGTAGCGGTGGTGGGTGAGTTAAGTGCTTCCATAGCCATATATGATGAAAAAAGAACACTCAAGAAGAGTTGGTTAGCGTTACGCAAGTGAAAGTAGAACAAAAGGAGGTTTTGAGAGAGAAGTGATTATTTATTTTTTTGGTGGAGTGTGATAGTGAAGAATGGTTGTGGTGTGGTGGGTTTATATATAATGAGAGGAGATGAGAATTGGAGAGGAAGTTACTTGACAGGTGCCGAGAAAGTAGGCGCAATGGTGCACTTGAAATATAAAATTACTTAGTAATTAAGAAGATTATTACGTGTGGAGAAGATTGGAGCACGTGTTTTACTCGTGTGTGTGTTATAATAGGAGTAGTTTTCTTTGGTGGCCAGTAGTAGTGGGCCTTTTTAAGTTCAGTCAAATAAAGTGTTGTTGTACCTTATCATTAAAAAAAGTGTTGTTGTACCAACTAAGTTTTTTTTTTTTTAAAACGAGTAAGATATTTTTTATTTGACTAAAAAGAAGTTGAGATTAGATAGTAGAAGAGTGTACAAATAAGGGAAAGTAAGGAAGACTGACTCCACATTCAAAAGTCAAAATAGGTGAAAAGTACAATAAGGATTTTTCTTTGTTTATCTTTATTATTGTTTTTTTAACTTAAACATGATTAGGGAAGTTGGTCCGAAACAGTGTTTGTCAACAGCAGCCGGTAGGGCAGTATGTGTGTGTGAACTAGCCACCAACGACTTTTCTTAGTCAATGTCATAGTAGCCGACTTTTGTGTATACCTTGTACTAAAATGCAATTGCAATGTATGCACACCATGTTTCCATTTGGCAACTTGGAAAGTGAGTGAGTGATCATTCATGCATTGTTCATTTGGGGGCATGCATTATACAATATGTATCGCAAATTGCAATTCAGATTAATAAGAAAAATGTTTAAAATTGAAAACAATTCGGGAGCATCACCATATGGATTGTCATGATTTTTGGGGTGATAGAGATGAAACCGGCGAGATTACATGAGTGATTTTTCTTGTAACAAACAAGCATCAGCGACAGCAGGTGGGTGGGTTTGTTATGCTGTATAGTGTACATATGATCTTCTCTAATTGATTAATATCTACTACCTAATTAACTAGTTTCTAGCTACCTTGAAAACTTAGAGTCATACCTGAACTTACACTTGTCGTAAGGGAAACTACAAACAAAGTTCGGAGTGGTTTTCTATTTTGAAATTTTTAACAATAAGAAACAATTATCCTTAAAAAAAACAATAAAAAAAATTTACTTTTATATTAGTTAAGTTTTAAAATTTTTGAGAAATCAAAACGAGTTTTAACATAAAAATAAACAATTGTTCACGTATGTAAAGGGTAAACATAAGTTAATACAACAGATGAGTACCTCAGTGGTATGTGGAATTTCTAGGGCACTCTAGACAAGATTTAGATGAAAAATACATTGTTCAAGAAAAATGAATCCTCTCTAGTACATCCTAAGTGCCCCCTCTTATAGCCCTGGATTTTGTTAACTTAATAGACCTTTTTTGGTTACTCGAGCTCACTAATTTGTGATTCAGAACCTTCCATTGGTTGTCTGGTTCGGGTATGACCGCACGTGATTTAAACTGCAACTCGTCTGTACAGAATGCGTAAAGTCAGAATCTGCAATACAAATTTAAAGTCACTAAAAACAAAAAGAATTAATGAATATGCAAACAAACTAATAACATCCATGATAATAGCGTAAAACAACAAAGTACACATGCATACAAATATGACTATATACAAATCTCTGAAATACTCATTGATTTGACATGCACTTGATAAAAACTAATCTTCCAACCTGAATCAAATCAACGTCGCACTAAGAAGGAAAACCAAATCACACAACATAAAGACGATAAATTAAAACAAATAAATTCATGTTAAAATGAAGGAAACACAAGAGAAACGAAAGAAGATTGAAACTATGTAAAAATAATAATTTACGAGGTCTAAAACAAATTTTAAAATGTGATTTTTTTTCTTCTATATGTCAGGTTTTTTTCTTCATAAAAAATTAAGACAAGTGAATTTTTGTATACTAAAATCTTAGTGGTCATACCTTGTCAACCATGATAGGTTTCCACGTAGGAAAAGTAGTCTCTATGTGTCGAATTGAAGATACTACGAATTATTAAGATCGTTAAAGAAGAGAAAATAAAATCGTATTTTTGCAATATTTGAGGGACTAAAATTGGTTTGACTTTTTTATTTTTTCAGATTTTCCAATATAGTGTTACAGTTTTTTTTAACAAACGAGTATCAATGATAATGAGGGCTTCAATAGCTCAACTCGTTTGAGCTAAGATACAAGAAGTTGGAGGTATTATGTCCAAATTAAAACAAATGAGTAAATATTAATCTAATTTAATAACTAAAATTTGTCATTTTAAACAAAAGGAAAAAAATAAGTGAGCCTCTGCTTGCACATGATAAATTAAAGGAAAATTGCAACATATAGTTGTCAATCCCCATTAAAGTTTGCTTCTCTAGAAATATGTTTCACATGCATGTCCCAATCCATACGAAAAAGGTATTATTTGAAAAGTATCATAATCATTTTATTTTTAACGTTCTATCTAATACTCTTTTTTATTGTTAAAATTCATACGGACATCGCATTTTAAAAAGAGTCAGGATCCGTTGACACTTGGTGTCAACGGATTCGTTGACACCAAATCTTAACCGTTAATTTTCTTTGATCTGAAGGCTTATATTTATTCATTTAGAATATCATGTGAACCACTTAAGAGCATCATGTAGTATATCTTTTTGCGATTTTCATTTCCTAATTTGTTTCATTGGTTTTCTCTCTCTGTGTATTTGCGATTTAGATTCCATATATATAATTCTTCATCCCCTTCATCTTCTTCTATCTCCTTTTTTTTTTTTAAAGTAATCTTCTTCTGTTTCTTTATTCCTCTCATTGTTTCTACCGTCTTTCTCTTTCTCATATTATCAATTTCCAAACCATTTTATATGCACATTTTTTTATGTACAATTTTTTCACAAGTTTTCTTCATTGTATTTCTTATTTCCGTATTTTTTTTTGCCAAATAGAAAATAAATTAAAAAAGAAATAGGAAGTACAAGACTGGGGGATATGTACCTGACCCAGTTTGCCACAAAAACAACCCAAAACGGGATACAACGATTCAGTACATAAGTGGTATAAAAAGAAATAACCCTAAACAATCACTACCACGATCAATCCAGCGAACCTCGTATGGGCGCGGAACCGAATTGAAAAAAAACGCAGAATGATCATTCAGAGTATTGGGTAGGCGTATGAATCGTCTGCCAACACAGAAACGATCCAAGTTCCACAACTCCCTTCTAAATGAAGCAAGTAAAACGCCCTTTCAGGCCAATCCAACAAGATACGAACCGATGCACGAATTCGCATCTGTCTTACAGTCCACCAACGTCGTGTAAAACAACCGCGGCAGATAAAGTCTTGAGGTACGGTAAACGAAAACTGCCGTCAACACGGAGCCTCTACGCACCTAGCCCTTTCGAGCATTAACAGACTAGAAAACAATCTCAACTCCAGAATAAACCAAAATCAAGACTTACGAACAAACCAAGTCGGAACAAACCCACCACCACCCATTAGCAACTTCCTGTAACAAAACAAAAACCAAACAAAAGCAAAACAACACAAAAAATAAACAACTCAAAAGCTAAAACCACTCCAAGTCCAACTGGGTCAAGAACGACACAGAGCGCGAGCCACAAACTATCGAATCAGACAGATCAGCGCCGGATCTGATAATCACCACGACCCATCAAAGCCTAACACCAAAGCATGAAACACCCCTCAACTGACAACGAGCGATGGCAGAAACGATGATTGAAGCAACGACGGAGAAGAACCCAGGTGTAGAAAGGAGGCCAAAAAACCTGTTTTTCTGACGAATCACCGTCAAGAAGAACAGAGGCAAGTCGCGGCGGCGCCGACAACAAGCTTGGTGATGGTGACGACGAAGAAGCCAATCGCACCACCACCATCTTTGAGGGCTACATCTTGTGAGTTCAGGTTTGGATTTGGGTGGGGGAGAAGACGAAGGCGGTACTGTTGTGTTTTCTCAAAAAGTTGAAATGTTCTTATTTCCGTATTGAATTCACTTGTACCCTAATAAAAAGAGTTTACTGATACAAAATTAAATTAATTGTATACATCATCCAGTGAAAAAAACGTCAATTGCTTCCATGGTTGAATTGAATTGGCAATTGAATACTTGAATTCCTTTGCAATTTGGCAATGTTAATGGCAATTGATATACGTGTGAATTGAAAGCCATGCGGACTCTCAAACAAAAAGCCATATTTGAACTCAAAGCAGATTCCAGTTTATCTAAATAAATAACACATACAATCTCATTATGAGAAGAGAGAGAATCCGGCGGAACAAATTAGGAAATGAAAATTATAATAAAAACTAGACCATTGACCCGTGCTAACGCCCGGGTCATATAAAAGAACAAATACAGCTGAAATAAGAAATTAAAAACTTTACTTGAATAGAAAAAATAGTATGATTCAGTTCATAAACTTAATTGCCGCAAACGTTTTTAATGTACAATATTAAACAATTTTCCTGACATCAACCCTGTTACGGTAACATGACATATAAGTTTGATGGCATAATTTATTGAAGAAAAGAAAATCCAACGTCTGTCGAAATAGAAAAAGTACCGATACAAAATAAAAACAATACTACAAAACAAAGTGCTACACGTTACGGAAAACTTCTCTGTAGACCACATTAGATGTGACATCAGTATCTTGACCGTCTTCATCATTGATCAGTATCTTTAAACCATCCCTTGAAGTAACCCTCGATATTGCGACGTACAATTGTCCATGTGAAAAAACAGGAGACGGTAGATAGACACCAACATTTTTCAAAGATTGGCCCTGACTCTTGTTAATAGTCATTGCAAATGAGACAATCAACGGGAACTGCCTTCGTTTAAACTTGAACGGAATTCTAGTATCAGACGGTTGTAGCGATAACCTTGGAATAAACACCTTTTCACCTATATTAGATCCAGATATGAATAACTTAAAAGTATTATCAGTTGATTGCAATTTTATTTTTGATTAAGTTACATTATAATTTCAAAAATAATGGAGGTATAGTTGCAATTATTTAGGAAAGACGCATAATCTGCTGCTGTTTTTGCTGTCATGGTGTTGCAGGTGCTGTTTTTTAGGTGTGGGGTGCGACAGTTCTGTCTGCTGCTAAAACCACTGCTGTTTGGTTTTACCTAGATTTTTTTATTTTTTTGAGTCAATAATATGTAATTGTTTGTTTAATTTTTAAAAGAATCATATGAATTTGTTCTAATTATTTTTAAAGTTCCAATTTTTAGTACAAACATAGTTGTTCAGAAAATCATCTCTCAGTGCCATGAAGAATATAATTGAAGCAGGTTTGATATGCAGGTTTTATATAGTGGCTTACAATACCTTTATAAAATCTATACTTGAAACAGGTTTGATATGCAACATTCTGATTGAATAGGAAATATAAAACACAGGCTTCTGTTCAAAAATGTTTGTTGTAAATTCCTTCCAACATTGGGAAAATTAAGGATTATGCTTTATTTTGTAAAAGAGAAATTAGAAATTCTGAAATTTAAATTAATTGTAGGTACTTAGATCAACTTGGATTAGCATCCAGATACAACACTAAGGTCTATTGCAGGCAGACCTTAATTGGAGGAAACTATGGCCTACTTAATGTCGCACTTTCACTCCCAATCATGACTACTGCAGGCAAGTGTAATTTGAAAAAAAAAGTAAAATGAAGGAGAAAAAAGTAATGCAAATCTGCTTTAGATAATTTATGGCTCATTCTGTATGCATCAGTTTAAATAATTTATGGTGGATGATTAAGTTAGCCTTTCTTTCCAAGGTGATTCAACTTTTTATGTTGATTTTTGTATTTGATTTGGTTTGCAAATGTGAAGGCTGATTCATCTTGTTGACTAATATTACAACATTCATGCCTGAACAAAACTTTATTTAAGTTTACTGCCAAAAGTTTGCAGAGCTAAGCAAGTATAGCCAACACAACAATACGATGAAAATTAAAGACCAAATTGTAAAAAAAGATAGGAAAAACACTGAGTCCTAAATGTCTGATTCATGGAGATTGAAGAAATTCGATAACAAAGAAGATAGTTCCAGCATTCGAGCAAGTTAAACAGCTCTGGCGTCTTTAGGCTCGATTTTGACACGTACAGCCCTGTTAGGTTTTGTAACCGATGCCTGAGCAGCTTCACCATGTTCAACAGCCACAGAGTCAATGCTATCAGAAGACCTCTTAAGACCTGTCTTGCTGGTTGGTGTGTCAATCACACAGGTATTGCTGCATGAGTCTTCAGCCTCCTGAATATCCTGCAGACATTTGCACCAAAAAATTTATGTAAATTTCTTAAAGATTAAATTTTTTGCATTTCATTAGTAATTGTAGATTATATATAATTAATCAATTAAGTACCACCTGAACATTATAATTGTTTGCTGCAACACCATCCACAGTAAGCTCTTCAACAAA
>Ga0315914_1001463_pt1 | contig 35316 bp, 20 predicted proteins | sample MpolenodulesMG_FD_203920 | JGI IMG/M metagenome (GOLD analysis project Ga0315914, IMG submission 203920) | Medicago polymorpha root nodule microbial communities from Los Angeles, California, United States - elongated nodules | ecosystem: Host-associated > Plants > Roots > Nodule | place: USA...
TTTGAAATGGACAAGATGATGGCAAACAAGGGTTTGGAAGAGAATGACAAAATCTCAAGGGTTTGTGTGAGATTGTTTGATGGGAGTAGTATTTATATTTTTGAATAAAAAGTCTCACAAAATCCACTTCATCCAAGAATCCATCAAAATCTATAGACTTTTGAATATCAAGAGACAATTTACAAGTCATGAGAAATCTCAATTGAATACCAACGGAATTGGTTGCCCTTAAAAAAAAAGTCATGATTGTCTTAATTGAATACCACAAGATTGTTTTATATTTTATAAAAGTCTTGATTGAATACCACCAGACTTTTTTATTTTAAAAAAGTCTTTTAAAATCCCTTGAAATCACAATTCAATACACCCCTAAGTTCACGAGGACCGAAGACTGAAGACTGCATAGTAATTAAGAATAGGGTATAAATAATACTTATTTAAAAAAAATACTATTTTATTTTATGACAGTGGCAGGCGCCACAATATCTGCAAAATACCATTTAGTCAACTAGCTTAGCATAATCCAGCTAACAACATTGCATATAATGAAAATTTAGTTATCAAAAATCATATAGGAATGGTCCTCCACGATGTTCATGTTGTAATCAAATAAGACGTGTGTTCAAACCTTAAACAAAAAATAAACAAAAAGATTAATTCCTTCAAGTATAAATAGTTGACACATTTCATCAACCAAGCACAAATCAAAAACATCTCATAATTATCCAAACTATAACTTTGAGAATTGAGAGTTCCTAATATATAATACAAACATGGGTGTTTTTACTCGTTCGATGGTGACATTATGTGTGTCGATATATCTTATTGGCATAGTCTCAGCTTCAAGTGTAATTCCTTCAGCAACTACTTATGTGTCTAATTTGATACCTGATCCTTCTAGTGAGTTGAGACCCTCTTTTTATCTTACAAAGTGTCCTCTTGCTGTTCAAATCGTTAGGGCAGCAATAACCACTGCTGTATGGAAAGATCCTCGTTTGGGTGCATCCTTGCTCCGTCTTCATTTTCATGACTGCTTTGTTCAAGTAAGTCTTCAATTTGGACTGAATTTCCTTAATTTATAATTTATAATTTATTGTTTTGTATAGTGAGAAATAGTCTATGACGTATTAACTCATTGGTAAAAGTTTGATTTTATAAATGAAGAAAGTTTGAATTCCATATAAGACGACTGTTATTTTCACTATAACTACAAGGGTAAATTTCTTTAAAAAAAAAGGAAAAAACTAAAAGGGTAAAGACAGACACTGGACGCTAAAGTGCTTATATTTCCATTTTTTTTCTATTACTTGAAACATTTTTTATTTCATCTGATTATAAATATTTTGGAATGTATTATAGTCAAATAAAGATTTTACTTATATTTTTCCTATTTCAATAGACCAATAATAATTTTGTCGTTTCAACTTTAAAAACATGTTTAATAGAGTAGAAAAATATATCACAGAGAGAGACCGAGGTGATCAAACTTTGATATATATATATATGTTGTAATTTTAATGATCACAGATTTTGATATATATATGTTGTAATTTTAATGATCACAAATACAAAATTAGGGTTTAAGAGACACGGTAATCGTCTCATATTTTGAGACGATCATGAACAACATATCATTTAGAGTTTGAGAGACACACGATGAGAGAGCAAGTGTGAGAGGATTGACTATCCTCTTCGTCATTTAGGGTATCCATACTCTAAGTGTCTAATGAGGCCACGGTTAAATAGTTAAACAGTAGGGGGCGGGGATCTAATTAACAAAATAATTCAACTCATCGTTGTCCATTAAAAAACATAGCTCAATCAAGTAATTCATCAACAATTAGTACTAAATAACAATATATCAAAATCCTTCAAAAAAAATCAATAGATCACAATTTATAATAATTAATTATTTTCAACCGATATTTAATTAATTAAATAATTATTCCAACAATATAGTCTAACCCTACGCACAAAACAAAAAATAGAACCTATTTTTATCAAAACTGTTCTAATTCTAATTGCTTGATTTTTGAAGGGGTGTGATGCATCAGTATTGTTAAAGGACACACCAACTTTCAAGGGAGAACAAAATGCCAGACCCAATGCCAATTCTCTGAGGGGTTACGAAATCATTGACAGTGTAAAAGCTCTATTAGAGTTACGCTGTCCCAATGTTGTTTCATGTGCAGATATATTAGCACTTGCAGCCAGAGATTCTGTTGTTGCTGTAAGTATTCTACCTGAAATAGTTTTCTTTTTTTCTCTCTCAAATATATAAGAAATGAAAAATTATTATTAATGAAGATAACTATATGACTAAAAGTATTTATGGATGATAATATATTCATAGCTTGGTGGACCTACTTGGCTAGTTCCTGTGGGAAGACGAGACTCAACAACTGCAAATTTCAATGCTGCTAATTCTGATTTACCTTCTCCATTTCTTGACCTTGATGGCCTTATTGCTGCTTTCAAGAAAAAGGGATTTTCACCTGATGAAATGGTTGCTTTATCAGGTAAACATCCTTTGCAAGCACATATTTAAAAGTCATATATTTTCGTAATGGAAATCTTAACATATACCCTTATAGCACGGGGTGATGTTAATGTAGTAAAAACATAACCTTTCTCGATTTCTTAACATGTGTCTTACGACACAGGTCAACATCACCATTTTCTTGTTAATAATTCAAAAAATAACAACCATTGACTTTATCATATTGGTGGATTTAGTACGACTTGTACTCTCCATTGCGTTCTAATAAAACTTGTTTGATGCTATAAACAAAAAACCATATACAAATGAAAAATCAATACCATGCAAGAGGTATAGGTATTAGGTATCTTGAAAGTGGTCTACTTTCTAAGAATATACTTAAAATGATCAGCACAATATTGTTAATAAGCTCAATAGCCATACAAACCTAAATTGATTCTGAAGATTTAAATTTGATTTTGATATATTTGTGGAATTCTATATTAGAATTAATTTTGCATCTAGACTAATTCGAACTTTATATTAGGATATGTATTAGGATATGTAGTTTTTGCCGCCAAATTTCATTTTTATACTCGAATTTATTGTTCAAAGTTCAAACATCTACTTCCTATATATATTTTTAACAAGTTGAATTTGTTGTTATACAGGTGCTCACACAATAGGAAAAGCACAATGTGGCCTCTTCCGAAACAGGATTTACAACGAAAGCAACATAGATCCAAATTACGCAAAATCATTACAAGGGTTTTTACCATGTCCAAAGAGTGGTGGGGATAACAACATAGCTTCTTTAGACACCACAACTCCAAATTTCTTTGACAATGCTTATTACAAAAACTTATTGAACAAGAAAGGTCTTTTGCATTCTGATCAACAACTCTATAATGGTGGTTCCACTGATTCCAAAGTTTCAGCATACGCCGATAACTCATTACTCTTCAGCATCGATTTTGCTAACGCAATGCTTAAGATGGGATATCTTAGCCCTCTAACTAGAGACCAGGGTGAGATAAGAAAATATTGCAGCAGAGTGAATTAAGTTCGAACTTGGTTCTCTTATTTTACCGTGAAATCCCGATTATGTCGAGGATTTATTTGGTCGTCAATGAAGATTGTTTTTTCAAAGTCTTTGCTAAGTATCATCAATGGTTTTTTCTTTATTATGTTTTTTAAAAAGGGTCTTGTTAACGAGTTCCTCCGGGTGTTCGTCATCCTATTTGTTACATTTTTTTTTGTTATGTTCATTATTTGATGAATGTTCCTTTAAATTTGTACGGTAAATTTATGTTTTCCTTTTGGTATTTGAAACTATGTCAATTTTTTATTATATATATTCAATTCAATTGGTAATATACCTTGCCATTTCAGTTTCATATGATTTGTGATGCTTCTGGATGTGTTTTCGTTTAATAACCATAGACTACTAGTCAATATTATACCCTAATTTTATCCATTTTTATCATCTATTGTTTGATTGAAAGAGACCTGTAGCTTTTCTTTTTATGAGGATTCAAAAGAGCATGGAAGGCATCTAAGCAGTAGACATCCTAACTAGGATGGAACCCCATAACCTCTCTTATTCTTTACTACCTACTCTGAAATTTTATTAAAAAAGAGAAATTGTACAAGACGGGGGACTAGGCCAAAACCCTGAAAAATAACAACAAAAGTTACAAGTAATGGAATCTAAAATTCGGAAGACCATGTATGTCCCTGTAAAAATCCTGCCTAAGAAAAATAGGTAAAGAATCCCACCGGACAACATTTGTAATAACATGACAATGACTATCCAGCTTATCAGCACAACCACGATAAAATGTGAATTCCAATATGTAAACAATTGTGCCACCGGTGCCGAGTCTTTAATATTCTAATAGAAGACCTTCATTGAGTCAGAGGAGTGATTGCACCCTTAGACTAGGTTTTGTAGGCAACTCGATAGAGTTCTTTTTTCTACTTTTTAGTTAGGTAGCATGTAAATTTGTTCATTAAAACTCTCCGTCTCCAGAACCAGAATGTGGCGAATCAAATTAACATCCTTTTGTAGAACTAAGCATATACTAGGTTGCTACACCTGATGTGTTTCAGGAACCGTCTTCCTCATAGAAGAAGTGGCAGTAGACACACCAGGAGATGTCCCAATACCTGATGTATTCAACGGCTAACCCAACTATAAAATATGAGTATTTTCCACTATATGCTATATGCTGAACCATTCATAAAGTATCAATTTGATTGTGTTCCATAATATCTAAATCAATTATTATGGTAATGAGGATTGATACGGCCGATATCATCACTCTAACAAAACAAGTCATTTATATTTGACTTTGTAAATTTTCATATCTACATGAATATTTTCTGACCTCAATCTTTTATTATTTTTATCTATTAACAATCTACTAACATCTACTAACAATATATAAAAATCATACATCACTAAATTCCCATAATTGTCACTTCTTAAATTTATCATCACCTTAACTTTATGTGCTTAATGGTAATTTTAAAAAATATATATTATTTATTTGCTCTTTCATCTCCTTATTATCTGGGGTTTACCATGGTTTGATGTTGGCAATCAACAACTCTGTTCAACGAGTTATTTGCGAAACATATACTTTAGAAGTCATTTGTCTTCTTCACGATTCAAATCACTCTCATATGCATGTATATGCTTCTTTGTTGGTGATAATTTTTGAGTTAAAGGAGCATATTTCTAACATTTCTTTCCAACATGTGGTTCGAGAAGGTAACCATTGCGCAAATTTCTTGGCCAAGCTTTGCACACTTTAAGACTAGGTGTGAATTTTTGGCATGCTCCTCCATCGGTGTTGAAGTTAGTGTTGAGACATGATGGCCCCTAGGCTAAGCCCTGTTTTTAGGTTTTTTGTTTTCTTTTTTTCTTTTTCTTTTGTCATTCCACCAAAAAAATCTCCTTGTTATCCAATTCCCTTCAATACAGGGAAAAAAAAACAATGTATTATGGCATAAATATAGGAAAATAGTTTATTCTCATATACTTTAATTTCTTAATTTCACTAATTTGCATAAAAATAAAATCAATAGAAACACTACATTAATGAATATTTTAAGCATATCAATTTTCTCATAACGGTATATATAAAATTTAATTTTTGAGATACAAACACATAAAATTTACAACGTGTGCGGTGCAGATATTGCATATAAAATAAAAGTTTGTTTAGTAGGAGCACTGTGTTAATGTTGATATTTTGAAAATAGTCACGAGTTTTCAAAATTTTCATATCGACTATCATATATCGGTACATAATTTTTTTCCTGTGTATATAAACATATAAAATCATCAATGAGTGTAGTTTAAATAAAAATTTATTTAATAGACATACTACATTAATGTTGATATTTTGAAAATAGTTATGAGTTTTCAAAATTTTATCATATCGACTTTCTCATATATGTATATAAAAATTTGTTGATGCAAATATAAGAACATAAAATATGCAATGGGTGTGTTGTAAAGATTGAACAATGTTTTGCATATAAAATAAAAAAGTTATTTAATAGAAACACTACATTAATTTTGATTTTGAAAATAGTCATAGGTTTTCAATACTTTATCATATCGCCTTTCTCATAAATATACATAATTTTTTTTTTGAAGGATGTAAATAAAAATTTGTTTTCACATATATAAGCAAATAAAATCCGCAACTGTCGAGATTCAACTATTTAACATATTTTCTATATATATGAGAAAATATTTAATAAATTTTTTACATTAATACTCATAATTTACATTTAATATCTGCAAACATTCGACAATATTAACAATCTAATTATTTTTTATATAATTATCACAATGTTACGTCTTCGATTGTCAGATGTGTTGTTTTTTTCCTTATAACTTACCTAATTTTTACTGACCATTTGTAAATAAAATGTGTACAATTTCCTTATATTTTATATGTTGCTGCTCTCTCTGTTGTTATATTTCATTATTTCCTTTCGATTTCATTACATTTTCCTATATTTCCTATATGTGTCATTTTTTCTATCTAATAAAATTATGTTGTATATTTACTTTTATTAAAATGAATTTTATTGAAGATGAAGGAGAAGTATATTTTACACAATTTCTAAGGTTGTTAATGATGGTTAAAGTTTTGTGCAAAGGATGAAGAAAATATGTGCTTGGGAAAAAAACAGTATTATATTTCATAAGTTGAATACATATTTTGGCAAAATAATTGAAGAGGTTATTGCTTAGAATTAGATGAAGGATAAAATCAAAAAGGGTGAAATATAAAGTACTTAATAATAATTGTGTGAGTGTAAGTTCTATTTTATGTAACATGAGGACTTAAACAAAGTTTGGTATATAATTATTGGGACACAAATGCTTAAAGAAGAGTGGTGAAAGTCAGCTCTCAAATATTTATGTTTAAATGATGTGGTTGTATCATTCAAAGTAGCAATTATAATAGAACCAAAACTTTTTCAGAAGCTAAATTTTTATATTTCGATCCATTTTCAATATTTTTATGGATCTCTGTATATTTTTCAAAATTTTGTAATAATCAATGATGTTGACATATTCTTAAGAGTTTTCTATTGTTAAATTAACGTTTTTAGTGTTGGTATATCCTTAAAGAATTGTTTATTTACCGTAAGACTTGTGTGTCGTACGAGTCGGCGATCTAGTTGTGTCTAACTTATTTGTAATGTCCTCTGTTTTAGTTCATGAAATTATGTGTTTACCTTCAATAAAAAAAAAGGATGGATTAGTTGTGGCCTATGGATCGGGTAAAAACGTTAAAGAGCTTAGCGATAAAGAGGTTGAGGGTTCAAATCCCACTTCAAACATAATACTAACATTGGTTGTTTCAAAATACAAACAACAACAACAACATTTCCATACGTGACTTCCACAAGAAGTAGTCATATTTGAGACATGTCAGATAGATTTGGTCGAACTTTGGTTCGTCACAGAATAGAAGTCTAATCCTTTTTGCTAGACTGAACCACTTTGGTTATAATACACCTCTTTATTGAAAATACATGATAATAGTTAATAAACTAAGAATGACCCCTCAAAACCAAAAACCTAAAATAATAGTTAACAAACTAAGAATGACCCCTCAAAACAAAAACAAAACTAAGAATAACCCCTAAAAAAAAAAACCAAGAATGAGTAAACTAGAATTCAAAATTGATTTCGCCAATTTTCATATGAATCAATCAATTAAATTAGGGCAGTGTTAACTTGTGTCTTTAGGACACATGTTAAGAAATCTCCAAAAAGAAATATTATCTTAAACTTTGTGCATTCAATTGCATTAAAGATTAATTTTAATGTGCGCATTCTAATACATCATTTCTACATGTGGCTTCTAAACTTGTGTTTTAAAGGCACAAGTTAACATTTCTCATTAAATTAAATGATATTGGACAGGTTAAACTAATTAGAAAAGACACCTTCCATGTATTTCACTTAATATGAATTTTTCTTAATCATTAAGGTTGACATTTAAATTAACATATCCCACAGACTGAATCAATCATAGACAAATTCCTTTTTCCAGTTACTTACACAAATGAACTTTGTCTGATTAATTATATATGAAGTTAACCAATGCCTAGATGAAAGTTTTTTAATAATCTTGATGAAAGTTTCTTTCCACGACATGGTCAATTTTAGGCCTAGTCCACCACTCACTAGGGTATATTTTATGCACGCTCACGTTTCTTGTGTCACTATAAATATACATATCACTGTGCATACATTAACACAAATAAACTCTCATAACCCTATATTTTCCTCACTAGTCAGTTATCAATAATCATTAAATATATTCTTAGCAAAGATGTCCTCACATAGGTTTTTCTCAATGTTCTTCCAAGCAATCGTGTTAGCAGCTCTTACAACAACAACATATTCAGCACTCACAACAAATTACTATGACTACACATGTCCTAATGCTTTGAGCACTATTAGAAGTGTTGTTAAAGCTGCAGTTCAAAGAGAGAACCGTATGGGTGCTTCTTTACTACGCTTGCACTTTCATGATTGCTTTGTTAATGTAAGATTATCTATCTCTCTCTAAATTTTGCTCTTTAATTTTACTTTTGGTAATGTTCTCTCATAATAGCGACAAATTATATTTTAGTTACTTTTCCAAATGAGTAAATATTTTTTTCAAAGTAGTTGTATTTTAGTCACTTATCAATAATTTTACTTTAGAATTTCACCCATTTAAGGTGAATAAATAGAAAATCTAAAGTTCAAACTCGACCTCTGCATATATAGAAAATGATTAGACTGGTCATTTATTTAGAGGAATTAGACTGATAATTTGAAAATCATTCGAGAAATAAATCATTATGAAAAAAAAAAGTCATTCATATATGTTTTTTTACAAGAGTTAATATATATTGTTAAACAACAAAATTTTGTAGGTAGCTTATATTATATGATGGTGTAGTTGTTTGAAAGTGATATATTGTTTGGTAATTTTATGGTGTTATTCAGGGTTGTGATGGTTCAATTCTTCTAGACTCTACACCTTCAATGGACAGTGAAAAAAATGCAAATCCAAATAGAAATTCAGCTAGAGGATTTGAAGTGGTTGATGAAATTAAGGAAGCTGTCGATGAAGCATGTGGAAGACCAGTTGTTTCTTGTGCAGACATATTGGCTGTAGCTGCAAGAGACTCTGTCGTTGCGGTTAGTAATAATAATATTATTATAACAACACTACTCATTTGGTTAAGCTTTTATTTATGAAATTTTCTAACTTATCATTACTCGGTTTATGTTAATTATAACGAGTATACCACCAACTTTGAATATATCAAAAGTTGTCAAAATTAAAGTTGTGTAACTTGCTAATAAATTTATTTTACTGAGACTGAGTCGATCTTACTTATATTAATGTTAACTATTTGAATATATCAGATTAAAGTTGTGTAACTTGCTAAGAATAATATCACAAGATAATTTAGATTTATTTTATGGAATTACATATTTCAAATATTTTTTTTATATTGAGTGGTTCAGGATATAACTTGTGACCAAATGGTTAGAGACCCAAGTATGTATGACTCATATCACTTCATGCATGTTTACTTTTCTTTTTTTTTACTGATCAAGCATGTTTACTGATCTTCATTCCTTCTCTTGATATGAATATATTGTTCTAGAGATTTTTCAAATCCTACAAAAACTTCTTTTCTATCCAACAACTCAAAGAACAAATTAAAATGTTGTTTGAGTAACAAGAAAATTGAAATTTATACTTGTATATGGATGCAGTTAGGAGGACCATCATGGAAAGTGAAACTAGGAAGAAGAGACTCAAAGACAGCAAGTCGTGCCGATGCAGATTCAGGCAATATCCCCGGACCATCATTTAGTCTTTCTCAACTCATCAAAAATTTCGACAACCAAGGCCTAAACGAAAAAGACCTCGTTGCCCTATCAGGGGCACACACTATTGGATTCTCGCGTTGTTTTTTATTTAGAGACCGGATCTACAATGACAACAACATCAATGCATACTTCGCAAAACAACTTCAAAACGTTTGCCCTAGAGAAGGAGGAGACTCCAACCTCGCTCCTTTGGACAGTGTTACACCGGCGAAATTTGATGTGGCTTATTACTCGCAATTGATTAAAAAGAAAGGGCTTCTTCATTCGGATCAAGAATTGTTGAATGGTGGTTATACCGGAGCGTTGGTTAGAAAATATAGGCGTGATACAAGAACTTTCTATAAGGATTTTGCAAAATCTATGATTAAGATGGGAAATATTAAGCCACTTACTGGGAGTCAAGGTGAAGTTCGTTACAATTGCAGGAGAGCCAATTAATTCATCAAGATATTGTAAAGCAGTATATGTACATTAGTTATATGCATACATACGTTAATAACAAAAGTACTTGAATATCGTTGTGCACAAGTGTGATGATATAGTTTATGATATAGAAACAATGTAAATTTTTGTCTTGTTTGGGATTCAATTCATTTTTGTTTTATATTGTTATGATTAATGAATTTATAAAGTGATTTATAAATTCCTTCTTTATAAATTTTTGTAAATTCGTAAATTCCTTCTTTATGTATTGTTATGAATTTAATCTAAATTTTTGTATTGTTTTATAGTAATTTGCTTCCTTCTTTACTTATATATAACTAAACATATTCCTCATGGCATAATACCAAGAGTAAGTTTTCAACTTCTAGACACGATATTAGGACAGACATACTCAATTCATATCATGTCTTAATTCAGTATTTGATGACATAACATAATATGACAAGTTTATTCTGAAAATTATCCTATTCTTACTATATAGTTATAATTCATATCCTAAGTATGAGGTGGGTTAGAAACCAACAACATAGGATAAGAAAAACTACTACTTTACCCCTATAAAAATTAATCCGATTTGACCTAAGAGGATGGTTTAGTTGCTTGGATATTCCGCCTGTTGGGGTTGATCCGCTAGTCTACCTGTCGTTGGCTTGGTTCTGTTGAGCTGCAGTGAGGAGATACCATTGCTGGTGTTGATCATCAGCCCCCGATGAAAGGGGGGTACTTGTACGTGCTCCAACACCCAATTTAGTGTGGGGTTCAAGAGGAGAGGTCACAAGTTGTGGGTAAGAAATGCCACACCAGACCGAAAGCTAAGGACTGGGTATACATAGGGGTTATGTAGCGCTTGACTGCAAATCTTATCCTAAAAATCGTGGATAACCCTTGACTCTGGGGAGCTGCTTTAAGCTTGTGTGGGCGTGGTCAATTCCCGGACCTCGTGTGTGAATTAGTATGAATTATAAATATATGAACATTAATTTAATTTTTTTAACAAATTAAAAATGATTTTCTTGTAAGGGTAGTTTTGTCTTATAACATATATCATATCTTTATTGGCTTATCTAGCATATATAATATTTTTTTCTTCAGGTGAGCTACTATGCAATCTAGCATATATAATAGAATTATTTACTCATGATTTAAAAAATATTGAAATTTAAAAATAAAAAAAAATATTTAGTATTGTCAATGAATTTTTTTTAACATTATATATAATTATTGAATTACTAAGTTAACTGTTTAGTCTTTTTTTGTTAATTTATAAAAAAAATTAAAATATGAAAGATTAATTTGAAGTGTGTGTATATAACTGTGTCACCAGGATAATCTTGTCATTTAAATATGATATATTTTATCTTGTTAGAAACAAAAATGTAACATATAAACTTAATACAGTATATAATGTTATCATATTTCTTATCATACTTGCATCAAACGGGCCTTTAGGTTTAGCTCACCAATGTCTTGAAATTCACAATGCAAACCATTCATGAATCTAGGGTATATGAGCATTCAGAGAGTCATCACATCCCTAGTCGTTAGATCAAAATCCTAAACCCTAAATCTAGAACATGTGATCTATATTCAACACCCACCGATATAATAACTCCATGAATGCATGCGATTGTGAGTGCAAACAATACAAAAAATTCTCCTCTAGCTTCATTGGTTGAGCCTATCCAAATCATTTTGAAATTTTCGAACAAGGATCTTCTAACTTTATAGTAGGAAAGTGATGGTTTTTGGATTTCCAAACTGTTATATTTTAGATTTTCAAATTCTATTTTGATTATAAAAAAATCATCCTAGTTTCTAACTAACTTTAGATAGGAAGCTTAGTTGAATTCTTAATCTTGTCACAACTATCATAAACTAAAATTGTAGGAAGAACTCATCTCTACGTATAAACCTAAACACATTTATCCTAGTTTGACGACCGCTGTACGTATTCTGCCTTAAAATCCCATATGAACCGACCTCAGTTCCATATTTGTATAGGCGGGTCTTTCAAGAGTAATCATATAGCTATGCACTCCACTCCACATAAAGTATATATCTCATTAATATTTCTATTCTATCATCCTCATGTTGTTGTAGGAGTCATGTTTATCTAGTTTTATCATAGAAAGTTATGTCACTCCATGACTTGTTATTACTCATTGAACCTATTTCTTGGGATCTCCATCCATTTAAGTCGGGTAGTCATCACTCGTGATATTTATGCATTAGTATAATCCTATTGGATGTGTTTAGGACTATCTTTCTAGTCAATCCCTCCGCCAAAGAATCAACCAAGTTTTCATTAGTACGTACATGATCTACTTTAACTGATGCTTCAAAGAGTTGCTAGTTCTCTAATTTTGATATGTTTGTGTCTTAATTGTCGTATCTTACCATTGTAGTAACGATTCACAATTTTGCAATAGCCACAGTACTATCAAAATGAATTAACACATCTGACAACGATTTTTTTCCAGGAAGGGAGGTCAACTAATAAGTATCTTCGCAACTTGCTTCTTCACAAGTTTTCTCTAGTACTATCATCTCAGATTCCATATTGGACTGAGTCAATATTATATGTTTCTTATTTTTCCTAGAAACAACAACTCTAGTGATACTCAATGTGTAGCCACTGGTCACTTAAAAATCAACTGAAAAGGTGTTCCCTTCTGCATCACTGTTCCATTCAAGTACATGTCGACTGACCCTACAAATCAACACGAGTCTTTTCAGCGTGTTTTATCCTCACTCGCACGCTTACCGAAAAACTTCCCAGTAGGTTAACTATCCAAAGACTACTCCAAGTCAAGCACGCTTAACTGTGGAGTTCTTATGAAATGGACTACCAAAAAGAAGATGCATCTTATTGATATAGCTAGTACCAAACAATTCTTATAAGCCTTCCTTCAACCATGTAGTCCCATAACTGCATGGCCTCGGGATCCCTCTCATTCCGGTGTGATTTGGTTCATCTAGAAACTATTAGGAGCCACTCATTGTCGTGCCTTGTGCACCGACGACCACTCTCCGTCCTCGTCAGCCTTGGATGTTACATGCCATATGATGCCTTTGATAATTTTATCCTAGAGGCATGGTCTTTTTAGGGCATCTCATAACTCTTCCAATAGAATTTTAACGCTCCTTAATATGTCTACTTGTAAACTTGAATAAAATTGCCACGGTAAAGGCAATGTCGGGTTAAGTACATCCAATGGCATCCTAAGACTGCCAATGATGCTTGCGTATTCTGTTTCTTTAACACCATCTCTAGTGTTCTTAAAGAGCTTTACACTTCGATCGAAAGCTGTTCTTGCATGTTTACAGTCAAAATAATTAGATCTACAAAGCATAGTGAGACTGATCCAAGTAAATTCCCTTTTCTAACTAGTAATCTTGATACAAAGAATTACATCAACTTCGCCTAGGTCTCTCATGTCAATGTTGTTGATCAACAATGATTTTACAATATTTATAGCATAAAAGTTTAGATCAATTATGGGAAAGTCGTCTACATATATACATATGATTGTGAAAATGTTATTTTCATATTTGTAGTAAATACATTTGTCACTTTCATTTGTTTTATACTCATTCGATATCGTTATATTGTCAAATATTTTATGCCATTTCTTAGGACTTTGTTTTAGACCATGCAGAGATTTATCTAACTTTTTTTTTTATGGAAGAGATTTATCTAACTTACCTATCTTGTTTTCTTTTCCATGAATAACAAAATCTTTAGGTTGTTCTATATTGATTTCGTCTTCTACTTCACCATTAAAAAACCAGTTTTCACATCCATTTGGTGTATTATCAAGTTATGAACAATAGATAATGAAATTAGTATCCTTATGGATATGATTCTAGTGTGTGGTGAACAAGCGTTGAAGAAATCTATATCTTCCCTTTGCCTAAAACCTTTAACTACATGACGAGCCTTACATTTAGCTATCGAACCATCAGGTTTTAGTTTCTTTTTTGAAATCCATTTACAGCTTATTGGTTTGCAACCAGGAGGCAAGTCTACTAAGTTTCATATCATGTTAGGCTCTAGAAAATCCATTTCATTGCTTATGACTACTTGCCATAAGCCTGCATCCAATGAAGACATAGCTTCTTCAGGGCTCAATGGACCATCTTTCAATGTATATGCCACATAATCGGATCCATACTCTTTAGCAATTCTTGTTTTCTTACCTCTTAGATGTTCTATAACATCTCATTCGATGTAGTGCCCCCACTCGTAGAAATCAGCATCATTTGAATCTACGGTCACTTTAGCATCTAGGTCATAAAACATACATGATTTGCTATTTATAACATATCCAATGAATACACATTCATAGACTCTACTAACGAGTTTAACTCTCTTGGGGTATGAAATCCAAACATATTCTAGAAAACCCCAAGTTCAAAAATAAGACAAGTTGGGTTGTCTTTTCTTCGTAACTTCATAAGGAGAAGTTTTATTCTTAGACTTAGATGCGATCTATTTAACATAAATTTCAATTTCAGTTTCAAAAATTGAACATGTCAAAATTGCAATCATCAATAAATATTTTAAAATATCTTTTAGCATTTCTTGTTAATGTGCCATCAAGTTCACATATATCAAAATTTATTAAGTCTAGATGTTCAAATTCTCTAAACACTGATTTATATGAACTTTTGATTCTTTTAGCTTAACTATAAAAATCACGTTTTTTTTCAAAATAATTAACATATAACTTTGGAATTAAACTCAAAAGTTTAAAATTAACACTCGTTCACATGATAAATATTGGCATATAAAATATTAAAATCACACAACCTATAAAACAGAAGAAGAATTTTAATTTTAAAGATACTATCAACTAAGTAGTCTTTTCGAACAAGAATACCAATTTAGTAATGGTGCACGAGACTCAACTTTACTTCTTTTACTTTCTTTTGCATTTATTTTGTTGGCTTTCTTTTATATTGTATGTCTTGATATATTTTCTCTTTTCGCCCCCGTTAGACAACATAGTAAAAACCCTAGCACTCAATTGAACTTTTTTTTTTTTGAAGGAAGCACTCAATTTGACTTGTTTTTTATGGCTGAGATTTTGTATTTAGTTGTTGTATTAAATTTGTAACTTTAGTTGGATCTTTTGTTTGTTGTATTTTTTGTGTAGAACAATGATTTGTTTAATCTATTTGATTTTGTAAAGAAGTTGCATTTTCTAAATCTTCAATTGTGTTTTTTGTATTTTGGGATGGCAAGCAAGTGAGTAATCAGATTGAATTGGATGCTGTGATAAATTGGTTGAATTGTATAGCGATTTATTGTTAGTTTGGAGATTTGGAGCAATTGGCCATTTGACTAAGTATGGCCTCCAATGGTTTTCTCAGTGAATAAATTAGCTACTTAAGAAAAAAAAAACATATAGACTTTATCGTTAATCCTTTACTCCTTTGTTGTGGATGAGTATTTTTTGAATTGAGAATTTTAATAAAGGAGCTAAAATTCTGAACTCAATAAACACTCATCCACAATATAGATTCGATCGAACTTTAGTTCGCGGTGCAATATAAGTATTGTTCCTTTTGCTAGACTCTACCACATTGGTTATAATATACTACTCTATTTTTTTGAAATAATATACTACTCTCTATTGACAATACATGATATAGTACTAAGTTTTACCAATTAATAAACTAAGAATGACCCCTCAAATAAAAAATTAAACTAAGAATGAGTATGCTAGTATTCGAAATTGATTTCACCGAATTTTCTTATGAATTAAATTAAAGTGATGATGGGAAGGTTGAACTAATCGAAAGAGACACATTCCATGTATTACACTTAATACCTCTAAAAAAGAATGTATTTCACTCAATATGAATTTTATCTTAATCACTAAGGTTGACATTTAAATCAACAAATCCCACGGACTAAATCAATCATGGACAAATTATTTTTTCCAATTACTTGCATAGACGAACTTTGGTTAATTAATAGTATAAGTTCACCAATGCCTTGGTGAAAATTTACTATATTAATTTATGTCGTAAAATATGCCTTGATGAAAGTTTCTTTCCACGACATGGTCAATTTTAGGCCTAGTCCACCACTAACTAGGTATTTTTTTATGCATGCACACATTTCTTGCGTCACTATAAATATACATATCAATGTCCATACATTAACAACACAAATAAATCCTCATAACCCAATAACATCCTCCCTAATCACTTATCAATAATCATTAATTGCTTAGTAAAAATGTCCTCACATAGGTATTTCTCAATGTTCTTCCAGGCAATAGTGTTAGCAGCTTTTGCAACAACAACATTTTCAGCACTAACAACAAATTACTATGACTACACATGCCCTAATGCTTTGAGCACCATTAGAAGTGCTGTTAGAGCTGCAGTTGAAAAAGAAAACCGTATGGGTGGCTCTTTACTACGTTTGCACTTTCATGATTGCTTTGTAAACGTAAGATATATACATATAAGTTGTTGTTTCAAAACAAAAAATTATCAATATTTTTTTTGGTCAAGTAAGCCTATCGACTGTAGCTCACACATTTTATGAATATACTAAAGTTTGTTTATTTTTTATTGTGATTTAGGGTTGTGATGGTTCAGTTCTTCTAGACTCTACACCTTCCATGGACAGTGAAAAAAATGCAAATCCAAATAGAAATTCAGCTAGAGGATTTGAAGTGGTTGATGAAATTAAGGAAGCTGTCGATAAAGCATGTGGAAGACCAGTTGTTTCTTGTGCAGACATATTGGCTGTAGCTGCAAGAGACTCTGTCGTTGCGGTTAGTAATAATAATATTATAACTATATTCTACATTTTAATATATATATATTTTTATTTTATTTTGAACTAGTCGGTAATTTTAAAACAGAATTAGTCATCAAATGAATAAAATAAAGTTTACAAATGGATTTTAGTAAGAGTTAATCTTTTATATATGAAATTTTTTAACTTATCTTTACCTCCAACTTTGAATATATCAAAATTAAAATGGCCAAAGTTGTATAACTTGCTAATAAATTTATTTTATTGAGTCGATCTTAGTTATTATACTAGTCTTTACTATTTGAATATATCAAAGTGAAGCTACACAAGTTACATGCAACAAATATATTTTTTTGTGAAATAATTTCTTTCTTTTGATTGAGTAAACTAATATATTTTAGAGATATAAAGAATAATATGACGAGATAATTCAGAAAGAATATATGTGTATATATTGATTTAGAGATTTTTCAAATCCTACAAAAACTTTTTTTTTTTTGAAGGAAAATCCTACAAAAACTTTTTCAATATCTTACGAAATTGAAATTGAAATTTACTTACAATTATATATGGATGCAGTTAGGAGGACCATCATGGCAAGTGAAACTAGGAAGAAGAGACTCGAAGACAGCAAGTCGTGCCGATGCTGATTCAGGCAATATCCCCGGACCATCATTCAGCCTTTCTCAACTCATCAAAAACTTCGACAATCAAGGCCTAAACGAAAAAGACCTCGTTGCCCTATCTGGAGCACACACTATTGGATTTTCGCGCTGTCTTTTATTTAGGGACCGAATCTACAATGACAACAACATCGATGCAAATTTCGCAAAACAGCTTCAAGACATTTGTCCCAAAGAAGGCGGAGACTCCAACCTTGCAGCTCTAGACTGTGTTACACCGGCAAAATTTGATGTGGCATATTACACGGAACTGATTAAAAAGAAAGGGCTTCTTCATTCGGATCAGGAATTATTGAATGGTGATTATACTGGATCGTTGGTTAGAAAGTATAGGCGCGATACAAGTGCTTTCTACAACGACTTTGCGAAATCTATGATTAAGATGGGAAATATTAAGCCACTTACTGGGAGTCAAGGTGAAATTCGTTCAAATTGCAGGAGAGCGAATTAATTCATCAAGATATTGTAAAGCAGTATATGTATTAGTTATGCATATATACATTAATAAGAAGAGCACTTGAATATGGTTATGCACAAGTGTGATCAAGTTTATGATAGAGAAAACAATGTAATCTTTTGTATTGTTTTGGATTCTATTCATTTATGTTTAATATTGTTATGATTAAGGGATTGATTTGTATTAATTTAATAAAGTGATTTGTTGATGTTATATTTTCTTTTATATAACTAAATATATTCCTCATTTCATAGTATAATAAGAGAAAGTTTGCAACTGCTGGACACAATATTAAAACTGACATACTCATCTTAACGATCTTTAAACAGTGGTGGATCCATGGTTGCAAATTGCGGTCATTGTGGACACTGCGACACTCATTGCAGCGTGAAATAATTTTACTTCTACTCACAATAGAAACGTCTTAGTTTCCTCCACGTGTTCGTTGAGAGGTTTTTGACTGTTGTGAGAGGCTTAAAAGGTCAAATTTTGTACATGTGATTGAAGATCACACTGCAACCGCGGTGGGATGCCATTGCAGAGGTCGCAACAACACCAATGTTGCGGTCACAATTTGAAACCATGGGTGGATCTAATTCAACAATGTCTCTAAATTTACAATTTAAACCATTCATGAAACTTGCAATTGATGCCATCACATCATCCTATACATTTGCCTTCTTCCGAGAATTGGATTTCTTGTAGCTAGCAACGTCCCCACACATTCACACAATCAACACATCAGTCGCTATTGGATTAAAATCCTAAACACTAAATCTAGACCATCCAATCTATATTTAACAATCATCAATGTACTAACTGCATGAATGCATATATGACTGTGACTACAGACAATCAAAATTCCTTCTCTTCTAGCTTCTTTGGATGAGCTTATGCAACTTATTATGAAATTTCGGACAAGGATCCTCTACCTTTAGAGTGGGAAAATCACCTACCTTTCTTCCTATCTATCTCATATTTTATTTTCGCCCTCATCTTTTCTCTCCTTTTTCTCTCCATATTTTCCACACTTTCGCTATAACTCAAATCCGAAAATTCCCTGTGATAATGCGAGGGAAAATGCTCTTCCTCATCAAGGTTTTCAAATCCTTCGAGCTATTATCTATAGGTTTTCCTAACCCTCTACTTTTGAATTTGTATATTTGTTTCAACTTTACTGCTCTACATTAAAATCAATCAAGATAGAATCAATATCAAGATTTGCAGTGTGATTGTAACTGCGACCACAACTAGAATCAATATCTTATGCTTGAGGAAACATACGAGAACTTGAGCATAAAGTTGTACACTCTATTGCATATGAAAATGCAGGTTGGCATGTTCTTCCTTTCTGGATTAACCCCTGATAAAATTAAAAACCTGGAACATTTTTTTCATATATACATGACTCTTGATGGAAGAATAAGGCCTACTTTATTGGAAATATTATGAATTCAGCCATAGCCATTTTTATTGAAAACTTAGTGTTTTCCTTTCCTTTTTATATGAAATTTATGATTGCAATATGGTTTTAAACAGCGGTCCGTCACCTCAATTGCAGCCACAATATAAAGGATTTTGAGGTCTCGATAAGGGCATCGTAATTGCAATTTCAACTGCATTTAGCAATGTAACTGCAACCGCGACTGCAATTTAAAACCTATTCGATAATATTTTTCCTGTAAGTGATATTTGCAGCATTGCGGGTGAGGACAAGTAATGAGAATTATTTGGTAAATGAAGTATATCAGGTGACAAGAATCAATGTGGAACCCCTAAGAACCCACTTGGGTTGGCTTGGGACCCGGGAGTGTGCTCCTCCTTAAGGTCTCAGGTTCGATTTTCCCCGATGTCAAATTAGGTGGGCTAATTTAACTTCTTCAAAAAATGTGGAACCCCTAAGTTCATCCAATTTACAATAAACATTAATAGTGTTTCCCTACCGGATTCTAATCACAAGATATGTTTACCATTTTTAGTTTGACTAGGTACAAATAAGTTTCATTTATAGCACAATCACATCACATATTAACTGATGAATTTAAGAATAGATTTATTTACTTATTGAAACATTATGCCTTATAAAATAGTTCTGAATCTTAACTTGTAATGACTTTTGAAATTGCATTCATACTCATATTCAAAAATCATTTAATATGAGTCGCAATCACGTAAAATGTGGCACTTGGATCCCCTACAGTGTTGTACTGTAGGGGATCCAATGAGCTTGAAAACCAAGAGAAGTGGTTGTATTTAATTTGGTGAGAATAATTAAAATAAAAATCTAAATTTGAGGTTGATTATTTCTCAACAATCTTCTTCGATGCAATAAATATATAACAGGACCATTTGATTCAGTTATTCTGTATCTTCCGTAAAATATTGTGCACATTGATTACTTGATTTATGTGTTTGTGATATACTATACCATGGTGGTCCATATGCACATGTAACTTGGGACAAGCTGAAGTACTAGCAACTATCAACTATCAACTCCTCTACCGACAAATTAGCTCAAACAGGTAAATGTTTTGGCAAAGAACTTAAGCATCATGTTAAACATTGGTACATAGTATACGTACAACTTTAATTAAACAGACAAAAAAACCTAGTTATTGTTTGCTATGACGTATTAGTAGTTTAGTACCTAGCCTATTTAGTCTATACCTATGGAGGAAGAGTTAAGCTAGAACTAATAAGTCACTGCTTTATTAAAAACTATAACCATTACTTTTATAAGTAATCTTTCAATTATTAAAAAATTAGTAAAAATGTAATTATTTTTTATCTCATAAAAAAAACAAGTATATTCTTGAAAGTATCAAAAATGAAACAACTTAAAAATTGTTTTTAATCAACAAAAAAAAAATAGTTTATGGCTTGTTTGGATTGACTTATTTTTTAGCTTATGAAAAATAGTTTATGCAAATAAATAAGCTTTCATATTAATTTATAAATTTTCACTAACGAAAATTGTATTTTCATAATCTTTTTTTTCTTCATAAACTACATTGACAAACTTGTAAATAATAAAAAAAGATCATTTATTTACATAAACTGATTTGCATAAGTTCAAAACAAATCTTATCCAAACGGGTCCTAAGACGCAAACAATACAGACCAAAATTTATTTTTTCTGTATCTAATCACTACATATTTTCTAAAGAAAAAAAATACCATTAAAATATATTTGAATCTCCCTTGTTTTGCAAGCTCACAAATTCACATAATCACAACTGCAATAATAACAAGCATAACCAAATTTTGTATATAAAATAATGCATAATTTTCTTTTAGTACATGACATCCTAAACAGAAATAGATCAAGGAACTATGTATTATCTCTTAAAATTTCATAAAATGTTTAAGACTCACACTCTTGAACACCTTAGAAATAAGCTTGTAGTTTTAGAGAAACAAACTCAAGACCAATTCTACCACATAGAAAATTGACACTACTAAAAAACTTGAATTATCGACAAAAATTAGAGACCAAGAAAATAGATTTGATCTTCAATTTTTGTGTCTTAGAGTGACACAATTAAAGACATACTTCATATTTTCCAGTTCCTAATTTTCGTGGTAGTTCAACTTTTTCTAGTAGTATGATTTGCCTCCAAACATGAAGAACTTAAGCCTATAAATTTTTACTGAAAAAAACTGTAGGGACAACCTTAATTTGTCCAAACCAGAACCAAGACTAAGCAACATTGACAAGCTATATATCAAACATTGACAGACATACATACATATATTAAACAAAAAACCGACACTGAAACGTCAATGTTGGTAATACTTTGAGGAAAAGTAAACATTTGAATGTAACCACATATGTCGGTATTGTATGATGTTGGACATTGATACACGTTGAACACTGGAAATACCTTCAATCTGAAGTGTGGATGCTACATAATGACTTAGTCAAGATTACCTTACGCGCCTCTTGTAGTTACTTTGGAAACCACTGTTCGAGCTGATCGAACGATGAATTCCAAAGCATAACGTAGAAGTTGGTGAATCATTACCATTACCTTCTTCATTTTCACCCCTGAAATCAAAAGAAGATCCAAAGCTTAAGAATCTCCTTCTGCTAACCCTGGTCGTCCCCGAGGTAATTTTGGAAGAATCTATTGATGACAATGAAAATGAAGGGTATGACGATGACAAAGAAGACGCTGAGGATGAAGACGACGACTGATTGTTTTTCCTGAAGTTTAGTTTTTGAAACAATGCCAAAAGATATTTGGATGATTTTGAATGCTTTTTCTCATTCTTTTTGTTGGCATTGTTGAAATGATAAGAAGGTGGAGGTGTAAGGGGAGGAATAATGTCTTTAGGGAATGTGTGTTTGGGAGTGCCAGGTTGAGATTCCCAAACAAATGGAACTGCAACAGAAACTCTGAAAGATGGATGACAATTGGAATTTTCCTTTGAAAGTAGTCTGCTGAAAAACTTGTCATCTTGTTTGATTTGAAGAACACTCTTCTCACATGTTGAATTGAACATATCTTTGTTCTGTTGAAAACAATGCAAAGAAGGAGAAGAGAAATTGTTGTGGAAGGTTTTTTGTGTAAGAGGAGTTATCATAGCTTGTATATCTTTTTATAAGCATTGGGATATCTACAATAGTTGGTTTATTTGTCTTTAACCATTGGGATTTTAGAAAATGGGTAATCCAAAATCTTTATTTTTATCTTTATTATAAACATTTAGCTTGAAAAAAAAATGAAAAGTACATGTGGCAGGTTATTTAGCCTACTATCATTAATTGCTTAAAAGTGATCATTTTAAAATTTGTATTATGGAGTTTATTGAGCACGTTTATACTACACCAAAAACATATTTCTTTGAATTGAATTAGAAATTAATTAATGGATTTAAAGTCAATTGATTTTTTTTCTATTTGAAAAGCAAATATAGAAGATCATCTTAAATTAGGCAAAAACGCATACATCACTAATCATCATCATACTATATAATCTGTCTAGGTACACTTGCATTGGCAAAAGTCAATTATTCATAACTCACTGATTCCTCATTTTTATTCAAATTTTAATTAATTACAATTACAATTCTTATGTTGTATTCTTCTATATATACTAATATGGTTTTAAGCATATCTTCACTAAGCATTTTTTATTCATGTCATTATAGGAGAAACAATCTGACAAAGATCGTCACAAACAAGTTGGATTACGATGGGTTAGTCATATTGATTGGAGTCGTGTCATTATAATTTTTTGTTTTTATTTCGAATTTACTAATAATTTCAATTTCAATTTTCTTTTTGCAGATTCAAATTCAAAGATCTATTGTTTAATCACTACAATGAAAAATGGAATGCATTTGTTATTGTTGAGAGAGACTAAATCATTGTAGTCATTGTGTTGTTAGTTAAAGTTAAAATCTTGCAATGTAATTTGTTGATATACATTGTGTTAGATCCATTATTATTTTTTTGAAGGAGTTAGATCCATTATTTTATTAGACCCACATTTTCGACACATATTTTTATTTGTAAGATTCAATTTTTTGGATCCATTTTCTAATTGTATTAGATCAATATTTTTTGGATCCATTGTAAACACTTCTTCACCACCACAAACAACCACACAACCAGCCGCTCGTCCCTTTCTTCTACGTCAAATCCAAACCCCTACAGTACGATGTAGACACTGACAGTGGTGATGCAACGAGTTCTTTAATCTCCGCATCACCATTCAACCTTAACGGGTTGTTCTTCAAACCGTCGGCGTCGTTGCTTTTGTTCTCTTTGTGTTCATCACTGTTGTGTTTGTAGATGCTTTGTTGTCGCTGCATCACCGGTTGTGTGTTGTTGCTCGCCGGTTCTGTTCTGTTTTGACGTGGCCTGTGTTTTCGACGGTTCGGTTCTTTGTTTTCATATGATTTTGTGTTGTTTCTTTTGTTATAGAACAGAGATTGGATGGATGATGACTCAGCCTATTTCTGTTGTGGTTTGGTTTCAAAAATTACGAAAGGGTCTGGTTCTGTTAAACCCGAAAGGGTCTGTTTGTTATTGTCGTTGTGGATCGATATGTGGTGTTGTTGTTGTGAAGGTGGATTTTGTTGTTGCAATGGTTGTTGTTGTTGTTGCGAAGATGGATTTCGTTAAGGTGCCATGATTATTGTTGTTGTGGCCAAGGTGGTTGTTGTTGTTTCAATCTAGGTTCGTTTGTCGCTAATTCTCTTAAACGACGGTGTTGTAGTTTTCCAACAGCAACACCGTGCGTGATGATGGTTTTGTTTTTGGTTTGCCTTTGATTTGTGATTCTGGGTTTTGGTGGTTTTGTCGCTCTCTAGTTGCTGCTCAATGGTTTCTATTGATTGTTTTGTGGTGATTGATGCTCAGTTATAGTTTATCGATTGTTTGGTCTTAGGTGTAAGACATCTCAATTGTTCGGGCTATTTTTTGATTGGTTTCGTAGTCGTTTGGTTGGATTCAGGTGTGTGAAGAGTATCACATGTGTTGTTATAAGGGTTTTCATACACATGTAGGTATGCTTTGGTGAAGGGGTTCGAGGATATTGGGCATGTGCGTCGTTTCGGCCATAGGGCGTTTTGTGAGTGTAATTTTGAGGAGCAATTTTCTTGTTGCATGGTGCTACCAGGGTTTTTGGTCGATTTTTTCTGTTCTTTGGAAAGAGTGTTTTTGGATGACGGTGCTTGGGAGAGATAATGGTGTTGTTTGGGGTTTTATTACCGACTGTTTTTCAAAGGTTGTTGATTTTTTTTTTTGAAGGGTTCAAAGGTTGTTGGTTGTTGTGGTGGTTTTTGATGTTACGTTTTGGGGGTTGTGAGCGAGCAGCGGAATGTTATGGTGGAAGTTGTTTTTGTGGCAGCTTGTGATGATGTTTGAGGGATTTGGTACAACTTTTGTTTATGTTGTTGTGTGGAAGTTGTCTTTGTTAGGTGGTGTTTCGTGTAGGTTTTTTAGATTTTATCTTTGATGCACGAGTATATGGGTTTACAATTGGGTATTGCTCTTCTACTCTTTGTATGTTGCTACTTTACGACATTTTGCCTTGCACTCCTTGTGCTGGTGAGGACTCATTGCAATTTTAATAAATTCCATTTTGGCTTCTTCACACAAAATATTTTTATTCATTAGTTAAATAATTATATTTTTAAGATTAACTCTTTTAGAAACATATTTTCATGCACAAATACTTATTTTTATTAGAAAAGTTTAGGATGAATAGGCTCTTATGACCCATCACGGAAGACATCAAAGTTTAAAGAGTCACATGAGTCCACTCCTTTTTAACCGAGCAAACCTTCATTGTCTACAATTTTTTTAACCAGTATTTTAATTTGTTATTTAAGTCATAAATTTTTATTTTTGCGGTAATGTAAAAGGAAACCGTTATTTTTTAGCAAAACAGAAAAATGAATCTTAAAAAATGGAAACTGTAAAAATGCATGTATATATCCAATTGTTTATAGGCATGAATAGGGGTGTAAGTGGTTCGGACAAAACCAACGAAACCGAAAGTCCAAACCAAAAAAATATCCGACCTTATTTGGTTCGATTTGAAACTGATCCAAACCAATCGTACCCGATCTACCTTGGTTTGGTTCATGGTTTTACATTTCGAGATCCTTGAAACCGATGAACCATTCTGATGATAACCACACTCCTTATTTTACTAATATTATCCTACCTCACACAAACTTATGGTTAGACCCAAAATTAAACATAAAATACTTTTTAATCCATTGACTATCTCTCATCTTCATCTCATCTCATCAGTCAGACTCTTTCGTTTCTATTAAAAAAGAAACTCTAGTCATCAACCACACCAAACTCATTGTTCATCGCCACCGGTCACCGCTGAGATCATTCATCTCTTGGTTAGTTTTATTATGTTTATGCCATTGATTTATACTCATTATATTTCAAAATATGAAATACAATTATACAACGTTCTATGAAATATTTTGTGAGAATATGAATTTTTTTTAATTGTATTTTTAAATAAACCGATCAACTGAACCAATCCAAACCGAACCAAACTGATTAGTTTGGTTCGGTTTCTTTTTTAAAAAACAGTGAAAACCGAACCAATCCAAACCGTTGAAGGTTTAATCGGTTTGGACATTTTTTTGACTGAAAACCAATCCAAACCAAACCGTTACACCCCTGGGCATGAAACAATATTAAATGATTGTAGAATATTATAATGGATTATTGAGAGTGATCCTTGCTTGATTCCTTAATTAATATGTTCCTTAATTCAGGTAGGTAATTGAATATGATTCTTTAAAACCATAAAACAATAATGAATGATTACTTCTTTAAAAAATTACTTAATAAGACATTAGATGCACCTATTTTCAAAAATTTAAAACCATTTAGTAAATTATTATTATATTGTCTTCAATTGATAGAGATATTGCATAGTGTACCTTAAACATCTCACTTATTCTCTGAAAAAATATTTTAGAGATAAAAGAGTGATGATTTTGTGCAATGTAGGGAAGACCTTAGAGAAAAAAAGAGCTCTCACAAATATATTTACATTTATATATCTTTAAGGATACTATCTGAGTTTGAAACTCGAAATCTCTAAATTCAAAGTTTGTTCTTTTAATACTAGACTAAACCCTTAGAGTTGGAAAATCGCAATGAACCAAAAAATAAGTTTTTATTTAAAATTAATCATGGAAAACAAAATACCCCTTATACCTAAAACATCTTTCATCTTGATTTTTTACTTAAAGAAATTAATGGTTTAATTATTCTTGCTGATTGGCATCACTCTTTAAAACTTATTTTCTGGTAACTTTATGGTTTTTTTTTAAGGAATTGAAAAAATGACACTACATATTGATTCAAAACCTTAAGTCATCAGATATATAAGTCATCTCATTTATATTTTGTTCAACATATACTTTTGCATTCAACGTAGAACTTTAACTCACACTTGATATATTAACATCTCTCTCTTAAGTGAGACTCTTTGTGACTATGATATAGAGACATAGCCAAATAAGACTAGAAGGATGCACAACATGCTAAAAAATATGGGTTTGTGGTGGTTTCATACAAGGAGTTTTTTCCCCTTAATTTCATGAGAAAGCAAGGATTAAGCTGATGACATCAAAAAATGAAGAAAACAATTCATCGTAATGATAGGACTTCCGCAGAAGCCTAAATTGAGTTGGATAATCATATTAGACTAAGAGAAACTGCACAAGTGAAATTAACATCTCACCTTAATCCAAATTCTAAAGGCATTTGATATAAAGGTCACCTCACTTGTATGTTTTCCACTCTCTAATATTGCATCAAATCTAGAACTTTAACTGATATAACACATATTAACATCTCTCCCTTTACGTGTCAGACTCTCCACGTTAGTGATTTAGTAACATAGCCAAATAAAATCGGATGAAGTCATTTCATGGTAAAAAAAAGGTCGCGTGATGGTGATTTAATGGATGGAGGTTTATGTTATTTTAGTTCATGAAAAGTTAGAAAATAAATTCGGAAAGAAAAAAATATAAAAATGTAATTTGAACATAATAGTTTGAGTTATTGGTAATTATATGATTTTGTTGAAGAAGTTGAATATTTTTTTGTTATTATCACCAAAGAGTATGACTACATTAAAAAAACATCGCATAATTTTAAAATATCGAATTAACATGTATTCTGTAAACTCATCATAACTCATCTGCATTTTCCATTGACACATCCCCCAAAGACTAGAAGTGAAGGAATTTGAAATAGTAGAGGTTGAATACAAAAATACAATGAAAGCTAATGACATCCAACAACAAAGTTTTGCAGATTAAAAAGGTCAATTAAATAAATATGATTTTTTTTAGTCCCTAGAAATAAATCACATTTTAAATCGTTATAACATTCTCCTTTGAACTTTTTATGAACCAAAATTGTTGACGGAAAAATTTTACAAGGACCAAAATGTGCGATTTATTTTTATAGGAATTAAAAATGAAATTCTTGATATTTATAGAGACATTTTAGTTAATTAACTCTACAAAAAATAGCAACTGACATTCAAGCATCGACAAAATAGTTCATCATAATGTTGAGTCTACAAAGGAAGCCTACAATTAGTCGGAATATCATCTTATGTTAATAGCAATCACACAAGTGAGACTAACACCACATATGCACTTAAAATGTCTAATAGAGTAGTGCTAGCAAAACTCCCTTTTGAACACTCTCTCTAATACCCACTTTTTATTGGTTTAAATCATTGTAGATCTACACTTTGGAAATAGAACACGCATAAAGTGGTGGGACATACATTGATTTCATCCAATAAAATAGTGAGTGCCAAAGAGAGTGTGCAAAAGTGAGTGTTACTAGCATTCAACATTTATTTTGTCAACTCAGCATAATGTGTCTACAATTTTATAATCTATAAAATAATAAAGATTGACAAAAAAAATAGCATAAAACCGAATGTCATCCAAAAACAAAAAATTTAGATAAAATTTTTAAACAAAGGACATCTAAAACTAACCAAATAGTTTATCATAGTGTTGTTACTTTCAGGGTAGCATAAACTGAGTTGAACAATCACATTACGTTAAGAGAACCCGTACAAGTGAAAAGAACACCACATGTTCATTTAAAACCTTAAAGCATTATGTATATGAGTCATCTCACTTATATTTTTCTTAACACATACTCACTCATATATGACAAATTAACTTCTCTCTTAAATGTGAGACTCCTTACATATGTAATCTGGTAACATAACCAAATAAAGTCATATTGAGTCACAACATGGTAAAAAAAGATGGATCGATGATGATTTTATGAAGAGATGTTTATATTCCTCTCATTCATGAGTATAAAGAAACTAAACCAGAAAAATAAATAAGATGAAAAAGATATTTTAACTTGAGAGAAATGGTTAAGAAAAAAATAAGGAGTGGGTGCTTTGACCGTGAGAGTATATGAAATATTGTTCGTTGCAGGTAATTTTGTGGGTTTGTTGAAGAATTTGGAGCAATTAATATACCACAAATTAGACTCCATTAAGAAATTGCAACACCAATTTAAATTTTCAAATAAGCATGTATTTTGTCAACTTAGCAAAACACATATGCATTTTTCCATTGTGAAGTTCTACCGAAGACCAAAAGTGAAGGAATTTGAAATAAGGGAGGTTGAATAAAAAAATAGCAAGAAAACGAATGATATCAAATAACTAAAATTTAAAATACAAAAATTAAATAAATGAGATCTAAAAGCTAACAAAACAATTCATCTTAATTTTGGGACTTTCAAGGGATCCTACATTGAGTTTTATCGCCACATTAGACTAAGAGACGATACACAAGTGAAATTGATATTCTTCCATCTCACTTATTGTCCAAAATCTACCCTTCCATCCAATATAATTTTTTAACTCACACTTGACACATTTATACCTCTTATTCAAATTTGCAACTCTATGTGTCCATAATTACGTGATATAGTCAAATAAGATCAAAGGAAGATGCAATATATTTAAAAAAGTTTGTTTGTGATGGTTTCATTGCAAGAGGTTTATGTTCCTTTCTTACATGAGAAGGGGGAAAGGAAATTGGAAGGAAAAACAAGGATACCAAAAAAGAATTTGAATATGAGAGAAACTAAAGGGAAAAAAAATAAGTATTGTGTGTTTTGTTTGTGAGAATATAGGAAATAGTGTGAGTTGTTGATAAATCTACGAGTTTGTTGAAAGAGTTGGAGATTTTTGGATAATTATTTTACCAAAAAAATTAGATTCAATTAAAAAACGCCACATAATTTTAAATATATAATAAACATGTATTTATCAACCCAACATAACACATCTTCAATTTTCCATTTTCCATTAACCAAAAAAAATAAATTTGAAATAACAGAGGTTAAATGAAAAAAATCACAAGAAAGAGAATAACATCCAAAAACTAAAATTTAAAATTGAAAAATTAAAGACTTAATTGTAGTTTTAGTCCCCTATTTTTAGTAACTCGTGAAATTGGTCCGTTCGTTTTTAAATCACTCAATTTTGGTCTCTTTCTCCTATTTTAAGACTAAAAAACAGTGATAGACATATTTTAAATGACATGGCATACAATCCGATGATGTAAAATGATCAATACCAATGTAATTACTTGAAAACTCTCTATAAGTTTCAATTTTAACATGACATATCACCATCTTTAAGTTTAAAAATCTAAAAGGGAGACCAAAACTAGGTGATTTTGAAATGGAGGGACAAATTTTCTGAGTGAGTGAAAATAGGATGACCAAAACTACAATTAAGCCAAAATTAAACAAATGACTTTCCAAAACTAAAAAAAAAGTACATCATAATGTTGTGAGTTTCGGAGGATCCTATATTGAGTTTGATCATCACATTAGATTAAAAGAAACCACACAAGTGAGTTTGACACCACATCTTCACCCTAAACCTTAAGTCATTAGTATATGGGTTATATCACTTATATGTTGTTCAACATCTATTATTGCATCCAATGTAGAACTTTAAATCACACTTGACACATTAACCTCTTTCTCTCAGGTATGAGACTCTTTGCATATGTAATCTACCACCAAAAATTACTATTGTTTCCCCACAAAGTTGGACCGGGCTATGATATTATCGTTGGACCGTACGGGAGAGCCAACATTGGTGTGGATTGACTCATTGAATACAAAGCGACCATACAGATGTGCATGATGTCACATCTTCACCCAATATATTAAATTTGATGAAAGTCTAGCCCATGTTTGACACAAGTTTTCATACGAGTTAAGTCAGAATGTAAGTAAAATTTTATTGTTCGATCTATAGTTTTAACGCAGACTTTTGGAAACAATTCATTATTAACTGCAGTTTATTGCTTGAGTTAAGACTAAAGGTTCAAATTTTTTGTGCTAACTGATTTTTGACCATTTCTTTATGTTTATTTACTCTAATTATGCAAAATTTTGGGGTACAAGGACTGTGCGGTTAAAATAATAGGATATGTTAATGAGTGTTTGTGGAACACTCTTTAAACATCTTTAACAGAATTTGTATAGTCAATGTATTGAAAATTATAACATTTGACTTCTTTTTTTATTTCTTTTGGTATTTAGCACCTAAAATAATGTGCTAAATTTTATTTCTTTTGGTGCATAAGCTGTTTAATTTGAAGGCTGCTGTATTTCATTTGAGTAATTATGAATGATATCGATGCTAGCTTTTGATTTCTAGAACATTGATTTTAGACCCCACACATCTTATACTCAAAGTTTTAAATTGTGATTATGGTCTTATTGTGTGTCTAATTGATATTGCGAAGAAATTTTTTTGCCAAATTGGCTAATGTTGCCATAATTTGTAATATTATTATTTATTTTTTTGTTACTTTGTAATATTTTTTTGAACAAGGTTACTTTGTAATATTATTGTTAAGAAACCGAAAATCTTAAGAGTTTATTTTTTATACTATAATAATTATAATTACTTATTCAAATTGAAAAATATATTGATATGGAACAAATTAAAATTTACTAAAATAAAAAATAATAAATTTACGAACAAATTCACATTATCATGGTCAATACAATGCAAAAATACCTACAAATAAAGTCTATATATAATAAAATTGAAGTGTTCCAAATACTCTTATCTCCATATTGACAACATTGAAGACGTCAAAATCTTTTTGTTTTTTTGAGTCAAGTAATCTAGTGGCTGGAGCTCATACAATTTAATTGTGAAGAAGTGAAGTGTCCGAGGTTCAAACTCCAACCCCTGCATATAATATGCAATATCCCTATCAACTGAGTTATGCTCACGGGAATAAGACGTCAAAATCTTTACTTAATATCAAAGCTAATATGTCAATCTAAAGCAAATTGACATCTGCAAGACAAGACAGAAAATCAAAATAACGTGACGTTAGGGCAACAGACAAACAACTTATTGCACTGAGATAGCAAAACAAAAAAAGAAAAACTAAATATATCAGAAAGTATCAACTTTCTTTTTTAGGAATCAATTATTAACAACTATAATTGCAATCAAAGACTTTATAAAAAAAATAAATAAATAAATAAATAACTAAATTATACTATGGGTCCTTTAAGTTTGAAGTTTGTAATAAATTGGTCTTTAAGTTATTTTGGTCACACATAAGTCCTTTAAGTTTGAGGTTTGTAACAAATTGATCCTTTAAGTTATTTTGGTCACACATAAGTCATTTGAGTTTGTAAACGTTTTTCATTTAGTCCTCCTGTTTTCCAAAACAATGATGTGGCAAAAAAACTAAATTGAAAACGTTTGCAAATTTAAAGGACTTATGTGTGACCAAAATAATTTAAAAGACCAATTTATTACAAACCTCAACCTTAAAAGATTTATGTGTAATCAAAATAATTTAAAGAATCTATCTATTACAAACATCAAACTTCAAAGATCAGTGTCTTCAAATGCAATAAAAGACTCTTAGACTTGACAACTACAGTTCAATAGCAGACTCTTTTATATACATTGGTTTATATAAACATGCATCGTCACAGTCCAACATATATGCTGAAGTAGAAAACGAATTTTAAGATGAACTTTAAAATGCCTAAAAATAAAAATATAATCATTTACAAATAAAATATAAGTCACACTTGTACTATATATAAAAGAAAAATTGTGAGATATTTATCCATGGTGTAGTGGCTTAACTTTTTTATTTTTTCCTAGTTGCAAGGGAATGCTTTTTGTACAAATAATTGCAACGGATTTCAATCCCACTGATAATGTTTTGAGCATTATCGTAATTAAACGCAAAAATACAAGAAAATACTCATCCAAATATTGAACACAAACTCTACTTTTTTTTCTTCTTTCATAACAATGTCAATGAATTGCATCATTATAATATTCACTCGATGTCGACAATATATAAAATATATGAAAATATGTTGATGGGGTATGGGGTTAAGAATTTTTATTGGAGCCTTTTACATTTTTTTCTTTGGGCAAAAAAACATTGCTTAATTTGGAAATTAGGTGGGCATCGATAGGGGTGGAAATGAGTTAGGCTTGGTCGGGTTTTGTAAGGCCTAAGTCTGGCTTACTTCAAAAATTATAGGTCTGAGTCTGGTATATTATCCGTCATAGACTCATTTTCAAGGTCTGGTCTGACCTTTCTAAAAGTCTAATGAAGCCTGAAAGCCTATTTAAAATCATATTTTACACTAAAGCCTACCAACACCTACTAGCCTACGAATAAGTAGGTCAAAACTTATGAAGGCCTAAAGCACACAAATAAGTCTGCTACTAAATAACGAAATCTTACTAAGGTCTAATCACACCAATATATCTGTTATTAAATAACCAAATTGTACGAAGACTTGAGTTTATGAAGAAAAAAATTCAACAACATCAATAATAGAAGATATATTACAGGTTAAATTACATCAGGGGTCCTTTAAGTTTGAAGTTTGTAACAGATTGGTCCTTTAAGTTATTTTGGTCTCACATAAATCCTTTAAGTTTGAGGTTTGTAACAGATTGATCTTTAAGTTATCTTGGTCACACATAAGTCCTTTAAGTTTGTAAACATTTTCAATTTAGTCATTCTGTTAATCAAAACGATGATGTGCTAGAATGACTAAATTGATAACGTTTACAAACTTAAAGGATTTATGTGTGACCAAAATAACTTAAGGGACCAATCTGTTACAAACCTCAAACTCAAAGGACTTATGTGTGACAAAAATAACGTAAATGATCAATTTGTTACAAACCTCAAACTTAAAGGTCCCTGGTGTAATTTAACCTATATTATATATAAAAAGTTTTAAATGTCGACTTGTCGGGCTTAATAGGCTTTTTTGTTAGCCTGACCTATTTAATTAAATAGGTTTTATTATAAGAAGCTTGAGCCTGATCTTTTTATTAAACGAATTAGACTGAATTAAACTTTAAATAGGTTAGACCGTAGGTCCCTGTCGGACGGTCTCACCTTATTCTACCCCCTAAGCATTAATAGTAACGCTTAATTTCGGTGAGAAATTTTTTTGAGAGGAGGTTTGGTAAGTAGTTTATACAACTCCCTCTTAATGTTATAGTTAACATTAACTCATTTTCTCCTAAAAAAACGATTAACTCATTTTTCTGAAAGTAAATATAAGCAAATTTACCAACTTCTCTTTATAGAAAACTTCTCTCTCATATTTAATGATGTATCATTATGTCAAAAAAAGATGTAGTTAATTTCTTATTGGTGTCAAATTCATTTTCTGCAGAAAACAGGAAGGCAATGGAAATATTGATTACTTTTTTTATATAAAACGTTGAGCTAAATATTAGAATATAAAATATTTATTGTATAAATTATTAGTATATTGTATATTCGTTAGATATAATTGTGATTTAGGTTAGTGATACTTGAGATCCAAAATAATATTATAGAATAAATACACATTACAATATAATAACTCACTCTCAAAAAACATTTATTTCACTAAATTAATAGTCGATGTGGCCCATCATTTACACTTAAATCCAACAATCTTTTGTCACCAAAAAATATTATAAAACAAACAACAATCTTTTTTTCAAGTGAGTGTCTCTCACATTTTAGTTTTGATAAAATCATCAGGATTATATCACCCCGTTCTTCTGTCGGAGGAGTCCAAGCTGAATCTTCTTCTTCTTATATATATAAAAGAAGATTGATATATATTCTTATTGTCTGAAAATTTTAGATGAAATGTGCTCATCTGTTATCGTCGTAAACTATTTTTTACATTATTTTTTTTTTTTAAGAAACTAAAATGGATTAAAATACTGAAAGCCTGGAGATTTCAGCACAAGGAGTGCCAAAGCTCCAGCTGAGAAAGTCAATTACATGAATGTGGAAACAGACAAAACGGGAACAAAAATTACCCTGTTACATAAAAATTCCCAAACAAGGTAAAGGGTTCAACCACCATGAATGGTAGGAAAACACAAAGCTAGGGCGGTTCGCTTTCATCCACCAGTATGATTGAAGCTTAACCTTATCTAAAAG
>Ga0315914_1001464_pt1 | contig 35305 bp, 15 predicted proteins | sample MpolenodulesMG_FD_203920 | JGI IMG/M metagenome (GOLD analysis project Ga0315914, IMG submission 203920) | Medicago polymorpha root nodule microbial communities from Los Angeles, California, United States - elongated nodules | ecosystem: Host-associated > Plants > Roots > Nodule | place: USA...
ATTTAATAAAATTTTTTTAAAAAAAATTTAAACCCCCCCCCCCCCCCCCCCCCCCCCGTTCTTGTGGTTTTTCTCACCTTCATAGTGTGTGTACCAATTCCAAATAAAGTCTTCTACCAACTAACAAATTTGAATTAAAGAAGGCCCCAAATTTTAACTGAAATATGCAGCACCAAATGAATCCAAGATCATGTGGTATCAAAATTACATGAGGTACTGAACTGAATATATCTGCCTCATTCAGAACAGTGAAAAATACAACAGAATGTAGTTGTCGAATCACCAATCGTTGCATATAATTGCAGCACCAATAGCTCTCATAGACATAACCAAGAAATCTTCGATCAAAAGCAACCTAAGACTTTCAGAAGCACTCTGATGCATATGTATCTCCAACCCGAATTCATATATGAATTCTTTGGCCACATAGAATTTTCAAGCAGAACCAAATCTGTCCATCAACTTGAAAAACCCAATCTCAATCAGTGTTGAACAAAAACATGATCAAGAAACAATTAAACTGTCAAGAACGTTGAGCGAAATAAAAGAATTGAAATATGTATCCTTAGAAATTGAAGGAAAATGGCTCAAACGGAAACTGAATCGAATAGCACAAGAAATTGAACTCAAACAACAAATTGAGAGAAACAAGTTCAGATTGAAATCAAATTGAAGACAATCGGATCGAAAAATGAAACTGAATTGTTGAATGGAAGAAAAAACGCGAAAAGTAATAGTTCAATAATAAACTGAAAAGCAATGGAGATTGGAACCGCAAACCCTAAGATTTGGGGGAAACTGTGATAACAAAAATATTGCGACTAAGACACTCAATTTGAATATGAAACTAAATCATAATTGGCATTTCAATCAAGAAACAAGAGAAATCAAAACCGGAACTTGAAGAGAATTGAACAAAGGGAGAATCGACAAATAGAACCCTAATCAGAAATCGAACAATCTTGCTCTAATTAAGCAATGAAACTGAAACCCTAGAAATTGGGGGAAAATACGCAAACGAAATCGCAAAGAAATCACAAAGTGAGAAATGTTGATCGAACAAACAAAATGATGCAAAAGAATCATATGAGATTGAAATACGAATCGAAAACGAAAAGCTATCGAACAGATCAAGAACATAATCAAGAAAGAAAGGGTGGAGGAGAAATTTTCTCGAGAAAATGAAGAAAAATAACACTGAAGGAAAATGAATCGAAAAAAAGAAATGGACAATGAGAAAACTGAAATTTCTCAAGAAAATGCAGCGGATTTGTGTTCATGGAGGAAATCTTTGCTCTGATACCATGTTGTGAAACACGACATCCATGAAAATAGAGAGAAAAAGTTTAGAAAATTATTGTATTGATAATAGTTGAAGAGATACAAAAGTGAAAGAGAGATACAAAAGAGTCAACTTGTAACTTATATATTGACTAAACTAGTACACTAACTAACTCTAAAATGAGTATAACTACATATATTTCAACAGTTGCAATACACCTTTTGAACTTCGTTGATCCTTCGACGTGACTCTCCCTCTAAGACACCATTAATAGAATATTCTCTTTGATTCTCATTCACAATTTGAAAAGTTTGAATATATTATGTTTTATCAAGAAAAATAATTTTATTATATTAAGGTAAAGACAAGTATTATATAATGCTACCAGTATTACGTCAATCAGAGTGAATTGGACTCCGATCTCTTAAATAATATCTTACATTTAAATATTGTAGATGAAAATTAACATGGTTGAAAATGGAAACTCACTTAAGACCAACTATGTTATATTTTTTCAACAAAGATTAGTTATCGATAAACCAAGTTGATGAATACTTCCCACATATGACATAGTTTTTTTGACAGAAACAAAATTAACTATTATCATTAATCAACCGATGTTCAATACAAGAAGGATAAAAATAAAAAATATGGTGACTAGCCCATGAGCAGGTCGTCCTAGCTAAAATATGAGCAACCATGTTCGTTTGTCTCCTAACAAACTTCACCTTGAAGTTGAAATGTAAAGATAACTGATAACTAATACCAGAAACATATGACATAGTTAAAAAAAGACAACTAGGGGACAAAAGCCTACATTGAAAAGAAAGTCTTATCAAGAAAATTAAAGAATGCTCCAAAGTAACTTTCGCAAAAGATGGTGCCACCTTAGCCATGCATACGACTAAAAGACTCGATTACTTGTGTTCTAAAGGGGTTACAGATTGGTGGAAGGACATTGAAAATTGCTGGTGCGCTTGGCTTCAAAGTTCAGGCCCTAAAGTTTTATTTGTGTGGGTTCCTCGAGGCTTCGTTGATTGTCAAGTAACCATAAAAACCAAATTCGACATGTTTTATGAACGGAAAGCAAACGACCCCCCCCAAAAAAAAAAAACAAAGCATGGGATTGAGATTGATGGGGAGAAACATCTAGGAACAAGCTATTAGCTAAGATTTTTAGTCTTATGAGAATAAAAATTACGCAAATAATCTTATTTTTGCTGCCGTCATCTGCTATCTTTTAGACTTCATAAAATGTAAGTTACATTAGTTTTATATTTTTTAAATAAATTTAAAACATGTGACCTGTGAAAGTTCATAATGTGAACGGGACTGGTGCAACTTTTTTTTAGGGGAGGACTGACTAAACATATTTAGAGGCCTAAAACATTATTTATAGTGAGCTCTTTTAAAATAAAATAAAAAAATAACATAAAACTTTTAAAAATAAAATAAATCAAACACTTTCATAAAGACCTAAAAATCCTAACTTAAACTGCTCTCGGAGCAGTCATGGTTTTTGTGAATTAATATGAGGATGCAAAATTCTTTTTTTTTTCTTTCTGATAATAAGACAATAATTCTTAACATTTTATAATTAAAGTTGAAAGATAAATAATTCTCATCCAGCGTTCATACACTTTTTTGTAATACACACCTACTTATTTGAGGGTATGGTTTGTGGAATGAGTTTTTCTTCTTTTTCTTTTTAATTAATAATAGGTGTTTCTTATTTTATTATTGAAAAGCAGGATAAATAATATAATAAAAATATGCTATATATGTATAGCAAGTACGGTCACCCTCATCCACAATTGGAAATGAGTGATTGTCCAAGGTTTTTTTTTTTTTTTTTACACCTTTTTAAGTTAAATATGTTTTGAGAAGATTTTTGAACATTCTTTTTTCACACACTCTCTAGAACTCATTTTTTTATCAAATGAAACTTAAATACATTTTAGAAATGAATTTTTCATAAAGAGATGAGAGTTGCATAAGTTTTACCCAATAAAAGATTGAATGTTAGAGAGAAGTAATGATCATCTCCATTTATAAAAGTAATTAGAGGATGTCATTTAAAAAGATTTACACACAAAAAAATAGGTTGTGCCCTACCACTAAGTGAGTCCCGTCATCATTAGGGAAAGTGTTAAAAAGAGAGTTTTTTTTAGCATTTCTCGTATATTTTTTTATCCCTATAAATATTCAAACTTTTCGTCTTAATCTCCGTTTTTTTTCTCGCTTTTTTGTCCTCCAATTTTTTTTCCGTATGTAGACGGGGTTCAAAGCACCGTCTGAAATGCACACACATAACTTCGAGGTTCCGAATTCAAATTCGAGTGAAGGTGTCCAACCTAGCAGTATGGGCATTGCTAGTTGGGCTATGCCTTATAGACCTCAAAATTCAAAGCAACAACGACTGTTGTTTTAGCAATAGTACCCTTAACTTGAGTATTTATTGCAAAATGAAAAATATGAGAAGTGGATGATAAATAGTTAAGCGTGTCATATGATATCAATTAAGAGGCTAATATCTAACAATAATAATTTTAATTTTACAAATATAATTTTATCAATTCTTTAGATTTTCCTATTGCAAGAAAAATTCATTAAACATAGAGAGTTGATGACATTAGAATCAGATTTAGGAATGTAAATGAATATTCGTGAATAAGGATAGTATGATACTCATGTCTTATTCGTTGGATAAATATGACATTTGGTCCCGTCTCATATCCGTTAGCGTATCTAATAAGCACAATCCACATATTTTGAGGTGTATGCGAGTATTCATGAATAATATTTTTCTTAAAAAAAATAAGTTTTTGATTAATTAACTAAAATTTAACAAAAGTTCATTTCACTACCATATATGTGTGTGCGCGTGTGTTTGTATGCCAGCAACATAGCCAACACTCACTTTTGAACATTCTCTATAACAATCACTCTTTTATTGGATGGAATCAATGTATGTCCCACCACATTGTGTGAATTTTATTTCAAAAGTGTAAACTTGCAATGACTTAAACCAATTAGAGAGTGAGTATTAGAGAGAGTGTTTAAAAGAGAATGTCGTCAGCACTACTATATATATGAATATTTACGTCTATAGTTTTTTTGTGCGTTAACCTTCTAGTTCCTTGGAAAAGAGGACCCTGATAATTCAAGTTTGGCTATGAGAAAAGTATAGCTGGTCAAAAATTGTTCCACCCAAAAGTCAAACTCAGGTTCTCTGAAACAATTTGTTATTTGATGGAGCTCATTAACTATTTGAGTTCAATCATTTGTGAGTCTTTTATGTTCAACTAAGGATTTTATTTAATTAATTAACGAATACAAGTACAATTAAATCCACACATGTAAACATTAATTCATGAGTAATTGAAATATTAATTTATTTTACCAGTGGATATTTATTAAGGTATCTGTTATGTATCTGTGACAAAATTTATTTACATACATGCAGGTTTATGTATTTTTGCCATCACTAATCAAATTAAAACAAGTGTGTTGAGACATCACTCAACCACATATAATTCAAATGCTTTTAGTCAACATCTTGTGTCCTTAATTTTAAGTTAATTCATATGTACCATTCAAATTTTGAATTATCTTTTCGCATGTATGTTTAGAATCAATCTTGATGTCAATCACGTTTGAATCTTCATGCTCTATCTTATTCCAAAATATAATGGTTGATGATAATACAATGATTTTTTTACCTTAATTAAAGATGTAATAGGAAAGAGTGAATTATTATTGAAACAAATCAATTATAATGCACATCCAATTTAAGGATAAAAAAAAATCATAAAATTGTGTAAGTTGTGTAACTATGTTTGTGAGTAGGTTTACTATACCTTTTTCTCTTAAAAGACAGCAGCCTGGTCCAATCCAAGTGGGGTGTGGTCAAAGATACATTACTATACAAGCAACAACAACCAAGAATAATATAATCCACATGATTAATTAAGATTAGATGAATTAATGGAATAGAAAGGCACATGTCATATGATCACATTTACGTCTCTTTATGTTATATATATAACCAAATATGCTGTGTGCTAACATAAACTCCAACTCCTGAATTTTAACTTCAAAAAAGAAGATTGAGACACAAAGTAGCAAATTAGCATTATGGAGAAAGTGGAGGAAATAGTGAAAAAACAGAGTTCTGTGGCAATCTCAACTCCTCAAGTTGAAGTTAATCATCAAATACATTCTCCTAATTCAATAAGCTTTCCAAAAAGCCCTTATAATTCTCGTTTTATGAACACTCCCTTAGCTACTCCATTGAAGAAAGTCATTGAAAACATTCTTGAAGAAGTTGGTCACTTCACCAAGTTTGACCAACAAGATGATTGGCTTCCAATCACTGCTTGTAGAAAAGGAAACGCTTACTATGCTGCTTTTCATGTGCTTTGTTCCGGAATTGGTTTTCAAGCACTTGTTCTTCCTTTGGCCTTCACCACTCTTGGCTGGTGAGACTAATATTGAATTCAATAAATAACCTGCATGTCATTCTACTTATAGTATTATACCTGCTTATAGCAGATATCAAACTAGAGTTGCTGATAACAAATTTTTTCCACAAGCTTATATTGCTTTTTTTTTTTACTGGATTCTACCTAGCGTTTAAGTTTATAGCGTATCATTTTTCTCTCAGTTTTACCTTATTTTAGTTGAAAAATATAGATATTATTTAAAAATATTCTTTTATTTCATTTCATATTTATCGACTAGTTTAACTGTTAATTTTATTAAATACTACAAATTCAATCTTCTAATTTTTTCTTTACTTGTATCAACTCGTTTAACAACTAATTTTTTTATCAGAGTGTAAATAATGGACTATATTATAGCATATCAATACAAGGCCGTTTCTGAGATTTTGATGGCCAAGGGCGAACCTACAATTTAGGTCATAACTAATAAATATATAAAAACATCAAACTTGATACAAAAAACTAAACAATTTTTTTAGGGCCTAATAGACCACTTAAAAAAAATTAGGGCCTAAATTTTGTACTTATTTTTTGAGCCCTAGGGCGGTCGCCCTTTTCGCTATGCCTCAAATACGACCCTGTTCAATATTGTTACAAGAGTTTCATTTTGATGCATCGTCGATATAATTTTTTTACCAATTAATCATATCTACGACTCTTAATTATAAATAAATTCAAACTTACTTAATCATCCAACAATTATAATTGATCAACAATGTAAAAACTATAAATTGTAATCAATATGATTATACATATTTAACAATTATATACGTAAAATTATAATTACACATGAATAGAAAGCAGACAAATAATAAGTTGCGTCGTTAAGTCTTTTTTAATGTCAAAACCAAATTACTTGAATTTTTATTACACGCACTTGTTATTAAGTTGGTAATATTGATGCAGGACTTGGGGAATATTATGTCTATGTGTGGCTTTCACATGGCAGTTATACACCTTGTGGTTACTGATTCAGCTACACGAATCGGACACAGGGATACGTCATAGCAGATATCTCAAACTTGCTATGGCAGCATTTGGTAAGTTATGTTAATTTTTGCGTATGCCTAAAATTGAAAAATAGAAGAAAAAAAATAATCAGCAACATGACAGGTATAAATTTGTAAATTTTATTTTTGTACAGGTTTTAAAATAAACAAAAACCTTATAATGAAAACTAAACGTAAGATGTAAGAACATTTTTACATGCAGAGTCTCTCCTTTTAATTTAATAAGTGAAGGTGACTTCATATATAAAAGAACAATTTTAGATTTATTTTAATACAGATATATTCATTTTAAAATACACAATATTACATTAAATATATTTTAGTATTAAATAAGTTTTCTGTCCCAAAAAATATAGTGAATTTTAGTTTTAGTCTATAAAAAATAAAACAGAATGTTATCGTCTCCACAACTTTTCGTTTGATTTTTGGTCTTTAATGTACATAATTTTGACATGCTCTTGATGCTTCTTGAATATAATACGAAGATTCAATAAAACTTCAACTAATATAAGATAGTGGATTGAGATGTGTATATTAGAGAGTGTTAATGGTATTTTTATTTTATACTTGTATTTAATAAATGCCAGCTTTTTTTATATGTCTGATAAAGGCTAACTTATTTTAATTTTGTCCAAAAAAAAATAACAACGACTCGCAATTCGTGTGTTCCAATGCATACTCACACACACAGTATATCTGTTGTTTAAAATATTGCATGCACCCCCTGTTAGATATTAATTTAACATTATGCTAACCTTTGAAATGATTGGTTTATATTATAAACCAATATATACCACTTGCAAACTGGATAATTCAAGTTCAAGAACTCAATAATCTAATTAGTACCCAAAAAAGTTATATTACTGATTTATCATATTATATATGTATCTCCTTTTTTCTTAAAAATGATTATCGTGTTATATTTAAAACAAGACCATGTGTTATTTTCAGTAGAACAATGTTGTTGTTTTTTTTTCTTCAAGTAGACTAGTGGTTAGAGTTCACACAATTTAAATGTGGAGGAATAAAGTGTCATGAATTCGAACCCGACCCTTACATATAAAATGCAATATCTCTACCAACTGAGTTAAACTCACGAGATAATATAGTGTGTTTTATTCACACGTAAAAATAGCACAATCTTGTTAAATAAGTACTATTTTTCACATCTTAAATTTAATAATCCATAGTATTATACTAACACGATTTATCTGTGAGTGGGTGGGTGGGTGTGGGTCTATATACGTTTTATAAGCTTAAGTTTGTTTTTGGAGGTTCGCTAAAAAAGAAGATAGCTTTTGAAGTAATAAGGGTATGTGTTCTGGAAAAAAGACCAGTGTTTATGTAGTTCAAACAAACAAGTCAACATTACACTTTGCGTGCATATGTTCCTAACCAGAGACAACAATTAAAGTTGAATAATGACGTGACGAGCAATTTTTACATGAACACTGACCCAAATCAAATTTATTTGAACACATATAAAAATAAAAAATTAAAAGATAAATTATTTAGTCGCGTCATTTAAATTTTTTTCTCATTTATGAGTGTGAGTTTAAATAAAATTGATTTGGGGTTGTGACTATGTTAGAATTTTCCATGACATTTAATCAATGAAACAATTTAGGTTTAATTGCACTTTTGGCCCTCTATGTTTCAAGAAGTTGCGATTTTGGCCCCCTAACTAATTAAAATACAAAACAGCCCCCTATGTATTGGATCTTTGGCAGTTTTGGCCCCCAAGACCAATTTTGATTCGGTCAACGCTGACGTAGCACTTCAAAGCCGCCACGTGTGCATTGCTTTGAAGTGCCACGTCAGCGTTGACCGAATCAAAATTGGTCTAGGGGGCCAAAACTGTCAAAGATCCAATACATAGAGGGCTGTTTTGTATTTTAATTAGTTATGGGGCTAAAATCGCAACTTCTTAAAATATAGGGGGCCAAAAGTGCAATTAAGCCAACAATTTATTTGTAATCATTTAATATTTTAAGGTGGATTTATTTCAAAAAAGTTACAATATGCTGTCTAATCACTTACATTAAATGTGACTCTAAACTTTTTTTTAATAATAAAATAGGAGTTGTATTTACTAAAATTTGTCTCCCTCTAATCTAACATTTGTTTTTGACTTTGAATAGTACGTAAAGTCCGAGACCATTATATTTCACTGAACATCCATTTTATAGTATGTTGTAGACAAAATTACACCAGAGATCCTTTAAATTTCAACTTTATAATAATTGATCTTTTAAGTTATTTTGGTCACACATAAGTCTTTTAAGTTTAAGGTTTGTAACAAATTAGTCTTTTAAGTTATTTTGGTCACATATAAGTCCGTTAAGTTTGTAAATATTTTCGATGTAATCCTTCTGCCACATCATCGTTTTTGTAATGTTTGGTTAACAGAATGACTAAATTGAAAACATTTACAACCTTAAGGAATTATGTGTAACCAAAATAACTTAAAGGACCAATCTGTTACAAACCTCAAACTTAAAGAACTTATGCATGACCAAAATAATTTAAAGATCAATCTATTATAAACCTCAAACTTAAAGGACTCATGGTGTAGTTTAACCTATATTTTACTTATACATGTTTTGCAAGGTTGGTCCACATATATAACTTCGATAACATGAACAAAGAAAAATAGAAGAAAATTTAATTTAAAATTTGCCATCTATTTATCCTATGATTGGCTTAAGAGAAATGATATTTGTACATCCACTTTGTGACAATTTTTTGACAATTTTTTCTTTCATACCCACATTATCCTTTTATTCTCTCTCTTCCTTTTCCTCTCTCCATTGTTTTTAACCAATGAAAAAAGAGAAAAAAGAAGTTGTCACCATGTATGAAATGGTTGTTCAAATATCACTACTCTTGGCTTAATCAAGATCAACCAGTGTTTTTCATCTGAGTCAATTGACAAGACAAAAGATAAACGAAATTGCAGGAGAAAAACTAGGAAAGATATTGGTACTCTTCCCCATTCAGTATTTATCTGGTGGAACATGTGTGACACTGATAATGATTGGAGGTGGCACAATGAAGATATTATTTCAGATGGTATGTGAAGACTCATGCAGCTTATACCAACTCAAAACCATAGAGTGGTATTTGGTATTTACTGTGGCTGCCATTTTGCTTGCTCAGCTTCCAAACCTTAATTCAATTGCAGGGGTTTCTCTCATAGGAGCTATCACAGCCGTAGGTTACTGTTCTTTTATATGGATTGTGTCTGTTTACCAAGGTAGGATTGATAATGTGTCCTATGAGCCACCAAGGAGACAATCACAAGCTACTAGGATTTTCAGTGTGTGGAATGCACTTGGCATCATTGCCTTTGCTTTTAGAGGTCACAATCTTGTACTGGAAATACAGGTAGCGACAAAAAATATGACCATGTTCATTGTCAAAATATTTTGATTTTTCTTTAACAATTATAAGCATTTGTGTTTTTATTGAAGGGAACCATACATTCAGATTCTAAGAATCCATCACGCTTAGCAATGTGGAAAGGGGTTATGTTTGCTTATCTAGTCATCGCTTCTTGTTTGTTTCCTCTAGCCATTGGAGGATATTGGGCCTATGGAAATTTAGTAAGTGTATTGTACTTAATAGAGTGCTTTTTCAACTAGGGAGTAACTTTTTTTCACCGCCAAGGTCTCTTCAGATGTTTTTGTGTCGTTTGAATGTTTATTTTTGGACAAGTTTTTAGAATCACGGGGCGGATAAAGTTGCTTCATTTCAAACATTAGCTTCATTAACATCATTAACAGGGGACCCTTGGTTCTATTTGATGACAGATGCCTTCCAACGGAGGAATGTTAAGTGCTTTGAAAAAGTACCATGAACATGATACATCAAAGTTCATCATCGCTTTAACAAGTTTGCTGGTTGTCATCAACAGCCTTAGCTCCTTCCAAATCTATGCAATGCCAATATTTGACAATTTAGAATTCAGATACACCAGCAAATGGAACAGACCTTGTCCGAGGTGGCTTCGAATAGTCTTCAGAAGTCTCTTTGGCTGCCTGACCTTTTTCATTTCTGTAGCGTTACCATTCTTGCCAAGTTTGGCAGGCCTCATTGGAGGAGTTGCTCTACCAATAACATTAGCTTATCCCTGTTTCATGTGGATACTCATTAAGAAACCAAAAAAGCATAGCACAACTTGGTATCTAAACTGGACGCTAGGAGCGATTGGGATGATTCTAAGTGTACTGATTGTAACAGGAGCAATTTGGGGCATTGTAGCACTGGGCATTCAGATCCACTTCTTCAATCCATAGTAGTAAGATTCAAATTATACTATTCTCAATAACTACCCTCTAAGTTATATTTTTCGTTCTCTTGTAACAACAAAAATCAGTACCGCAGAAGTTGATTTGCCAGCATTTGCTAGGGTTTTACAAACAATAATGCGAAGCACCACATATGACTCGTGAGACGAAATTGATACAATGCTTCACTTATAGCCACCACAACTACTGTTTTAATTTCCCATATCATTGATGAATCATAAGACAACTACATGTTAAATGTGTGGAAATACAACAAAGTTAATATGTGGAATGTGCCAAAAATTAAGCACCTTCTGCATATTATCACAGCTAAAACTACTTGCTTCTATGCTGTCTTTACACAAGAGTTCGCCTTCGAACTTTCACATATAAGTTCGTAAAGGGTCAAAAACCTCGTAGTAACTTGCATTAGTTGTACTACATATACATCAACACAGACAAAAAAGAAATGCAAAATATATAGATATACGTGACAAGAACCTGGCACATCTAAGTTACACCACCTCCAACTGGATAAGCTTGTTTGGATGTAAAAACATCCTTTCTATTCCTTAGTCAACTTGCGATAGGCAGAATCAGAAGTTACATGATTCAATGACGAAGAAGCTGGATCAATGTAAATGCTCATGAATGGCCAAGATCCAATTCCAGTAAAAAAAAACGCGGTGAGAGAAAAGGAAATAGACTCAAGATCAATCTTTGATAGTTGATACCACTTTACATTGACAATGGAAGAAGCATCCTTCGTTTCTTCTTCCTTGCCAGTCTTACTTGCTTTGTAATTTTCATGCATAAGAGCAAAAGCACTGTGATGCAGACTAATATAAAAGCAAGCTGGATGTGCTTAAAGTACAAAGAAACAACAGAAAAAACCAGGAAAGCTAATATAACAAGTTCCCATATTACAAAGACCACCACATCCACCCTGCAACACAACAAAGAGTAAACAAAAAACATCAATATTCATCGTATCATGCTACCCAAAGAGCTTTAATAAAAAGACATCAAGAAATACTTCACACCACGAGTATTTTATAAGAAACTCAAGGCCTGAAATCAATTGTCATAAACAACTACACCAGAAAACAATCCATCCAAGCAAATAAGACATTTTTTTTCATTACTTTATGCAAAAATAAACACATTAAGCGAAGAAAACACCATTATCCAGTACCGTGTGGTATAATTATTTAAGTTGCTGATTTTAGTGATACCAAGAAAACTTTTGGTTTGTAACAAATACCTCTCGTTCAGACATTCTAAACAATTGTGCTAAAACATGGAACTTAACATGCCTGATGTTGCTTTTGTAACCAATGAATCTTATAATTGAAGCCAATTTTCAGATTATGACTAACATTCTAACAAAAGGTAATAAATATGAAATAATATGAATCAAAAGTCAAAACCCATGTTGAAATACCAATCCAAACAACCAGGCTGCCTACAAATTTATTCTATAAAATACTTTCCACATAATAATCATATAAACGACAATTTCCATCATCATAAGAATTATTTCAGAGGAAGAATAAAACTTTGCGATCAAAATCAAAATCAAATTCAGTCCATCTCAAATTTGTGATTCAGATAGGTTAATTGAAAAATGGAAATAAAAATAAATAGATGGTGGTTTGATTTTGATTTGACATAATAAACAAGACAAATACTAATATTTGGGTGATTAAAATTAAAATGAATAGAGTTTGAATTGGCATACTTGGAAGTGTTGGTGATATTAGAAGAAGTGGAAGAGAAGAAGGAGACAGAGGCCCAGTCGTGTTTGGATCGAATCTGATAATCTCGCAGCTGTTCCGCAAGATTCGATCGCGTTATCATTGTATTGCTCCTGGGACCTCTCTCTCTCTAGGCACAGACTCTTTGATGATTTTCTCTCTCTAAACTCAAAACGATGACTATTGCGACTTTTTCAAAGCGAGAAACGAATGTGGTTAGTTAGAAAGATCAACCAATCAGCGTTCGATCAATGTGTTTTGCTCCATATTAAGCCCAAAAAAAAAAACTTGTGATATTCAATGCCCAAACTCTCTCCTCCAACCCAACGTTTTAATCATCATATAATCTAAAAGAGTTTAATTAGCATACTGTTTTTTTTTAACACCTCTTAGATTTAGAGATAATAGATTTTTTTTAACCTTTTAGTTTATAAGAAGAGAGAGAGTCTTCCTTAAAAAGAGAGAGTCTCATAATTTTTGTAAAAAAAAAGTCTCATAATTCAGAGTCAACCATGAAGAAGTAAAAAGTGAATTTTGGAGCAACATTAAAAAGATGGTGTTCCTAACACTTCTCATGATTGTTATCGTCAAGATTTGAACTTGAACAATTCACCATTTTTATTACAATAGTATATGTTAACTAGTACCCCGAATGCACTAATTAAAGAAAACTAATATAGAAACTTTGCATTGAAAAATGGTGAAATGTAGGATGTTTAACTTTATAAAAGTCAAAAGTTGATGTTTTTAAAAAAAAATCTCTACTTTTACTTCCTTAGCTAGTGTCGCTGAGCACTAACATGACTCGTATATAGAATAAAATAATCAAAAGATAATATGCATCCTCAAAAGAAAATACAAAAAATTATTTAGGACTCAACCATGTGTGTTTTCAGTATTACTATTTGGACCAAGTTTATTTTTGGTATCCCACATATCGAAAAAATATTGGATAATTTCTTTTTAGACCCCTTCAATATCTCTTGGGTTCTTTAAATTCTCCCTTTTAACCGTAACCAATACGTCAGATTGATATATACAAGATGGTTATAAAGATAACTCCATGGTGCTACAATGATAGAGAAAATAAATTAGCAGAAACGGAATGCAAACGAAGGTGGTAAGTTTTACCTCCTAATTGATTGCAATATAGTGAAGATTGACTCTATTTATTGGAGTGACTATGATAAAAAAAAAATCGTCTAATCAAGTTACTTGTTGGTTCTACATTCACTCATCGCCCCAAAATCACAAGGTTTTAGAGAATTAAGAGGTAAAATTTACTACATTCGATTATATTTCGTTTATACTAATTTTTTTCTATGTCGCTGTAACATAGGAGAGGCTAACGAGATACGGGTGACAAAGCGAGGGGGTTGAAGCCTTTCTCCTAGCGCAAGAATTTTCGTCGCTAGATTAAGACGACTTGCCTACTTGTATGTCTCGCTTACCATCCATGAATTATCTCCCTGATCTGGGAGATATCTATCAACATATAGATTAGGGGTGAAAATATAATTTTGAAGATATGGATAGGGGCGTAGTGGTTTGATTTGGTTCATTTTCAATAAATAATTTGTTTGTACTGATGAAATCTTCATCGGTTTGGTTTGATTTTAGTATTTTTTTAAAATTGGAACCGAATAAAACTAATCGGTTTGGATCGGTTCAGTGATCAGTTTGTCTGAAAATACAATTAAAAAATCCATATCCTCACAAATCTCTAACATACTCAAATATTTCATCGAAATTTGTATTCCATTTTTTTCACGTCCTCTAATTTTTCAAACAACTTTGTGTAACCAACAGTGCTTGAATATTTCATGCGTCCATGATCCATTCATCCATCATTCATTAAACATAAATTCCAAAATACATTGAGAAATTAAAACATACTCAAAACAACAAACCATACAAACTGAAATTTAAACATCCTAAAATTAAGTTCGCCGTTAAATTAAAAAACACATTCAAACTAAAATTTCAATTCAATTTTAACGTAAATCGTCAAATTCAATTCACCAGCCAAACTTTACTTAAGTTTGTGCGAAGTGAAGAAGGAATTGTATTAGTAAATTGAGGGGGGTGTGGTAAGCATTGGATCGGTTCAGCCGTTTTTTGGATTTCAACATGAAAAATAAAAAACCGAGCTAAACTAGATTGGTTTGGTCGGTTCAAACGGAACTAAACAAAGTTAATATTTTGTCGGTTTGAAATTTTCGTTCATTTTATCCAAACCATTTACACCCCAGATATGAAGCCTAAAAAGAAATTATAAAAAAAAAGCTTAATTACATTTTTGGCCCCCTAAAAAAACAACTCTTTCCAGGCCCCATGAGTTTACTTTCTGTTGCAATTCTGGCCCCCCACGCCAATTTTGACCTAGCCAACGTTGACGTGGGCGCCACGTGTGTAAAATTTTAATTATTTTTGTATTTTTTAATATTTTTGTATTTTATAATTAAAAAAATAAATAATGTTTTTATTTTAATTTTTTTGATAAAAAAACAAAAAAAATATTTTTTGTAATTAAAAAAACGAAAAACTATATTTTTTATTTATTTTTGTAACTAAAAAAACAATCATTTTAATTACAAAAATATTTTTTTAAATTAAAAAAACAAAAAAATAATTAAAAAATAAAATAAAATAATTCACACACGTGTCTGTTGACTGGGTCAATATTGGCGTGGAGGGCCAAAATTGCAACAAAAATAAAAAGGTTTAAGATTGTTTTTTTAGGGCTAAAATCACAACTTTGGGAAACGTAGAGGGCAAAAGTGTAATTAAGCCTAAAAAAACTAAGGTTTTTATCGGAGCTATAACAGTATTAGACGCTCACTCTTTGAGCTGTGGTTGGCGCTGAATCACAACAAGCAGTGAAAGAAGGCAGTAATTCAGCGGTGTGACCATGTCTTCCTCCTCCTCAGTCCGACCGAATTCCGCCGGTGCCGTTGGTTCGAAGAAGTTAACCTTTTTTGCGAACGCGATGAAACGAAAAGACAGCTTCATTCAACTTTTCGCAATGACTGGAATTCTTCTCTTAAGCATGAAATCTTTGGGACAAAAGTACCGAATCCATGGACTCCAAGAGGATACACATGATCTGAGGGAAGAACATGATTCACTCACCGATCGTATGAAGAATATCAAGACTTCATTGTTTCACGAAGCTTCTCAAGATTCTACTGGTCTCTTCGCTTCTCGCCTTCGTAGCCTCTTCAATGAACAACAGTGATCGTTCTCTCCGTGAGTTCTTTCTCTGCTATTTGTTTTGGTGCTGTTTTCCACCTTTTAAGTTGTTGTCATAACTGGTATTGAAAATTAGGGTTTTGAGTAATAGTCGTTGATGATTTTTGTTAAGTGCTATTGCTAGGAATGTAGTGTAGTTTTCTTGTTTAGGATGCTTGATGTTTGTGACTTAAATTTCGTATTGAATTTGAATGTAATGTTCGGCCAGAATGAATAAAGGAAGAACAGAAACGAGGGTTGTAGGTGTCCTGAAACCTAGCAGATTCATGAATTTTTACATTTAGTAATTAGAATCTTGCATTTATATTAAAATGATAAGCGCTTGTGTATAAATTATTTGATTATTTCTATAACAAAAGATGAAATAAAATAAAATTATTTTTGTATAAGCTTCAAGCTATAAGATGTTTTCAAAAATTATCTTGGAGAGCTTATGAAAATAAGTTGAAAACAGCTTATAAACTTTTCACAAGCTGTTTTCATAATTTCTCCCTAACAGTCTTACAGGCGTTTGTGCTAGTATAAACCAATCCAAGCAGGCTCTAAGTGACCTTGTTGGTGCTGCTTAGTTTCTGTTGTCAAATCATTGTTGTTTCCTCTGCACATCAACAGCACTAAGTTTCTTCATTATGCAATCACCGGTAGGTTTGTAGTTTCTGTTGTCAAATCATTGTTGTTTCCACTGCACATCAACAGCACTAAGTTTCTTCATTATGCAATCACTGGTAGGTTTGCAAATCCTAAGTTTGTTTTACTTTGTGCTATGGCAACATGGTTTCGACCTTTGCAGTTGCTGAGTTTATTTGGGCCATGTCCTAGTTTGAATCCCTAATCCACATTCATATCCGTGATTTTTGAACTTAATTAAGTATTTGGAAACAATAATGAATAGGTCCATCTGTGAGAACCACGAGTACTTGAATCAAATATTTACAACGGTTCAAGTGTTCTCCTCCCTGACCTTTCTATCTCTCAATGTTTCTGAATTTGGTTTATTATTTATTATTTATCATAGTGCACCCTGAAACCATAAATAAATGAATCTACACTCTTGATTTGGTCAGTTTGCTCTTCGCTTTTGCCAATAGTTTATTTGTTTGTCATGATAAATGCCCCTTTTTCCATTACCAAATGTCCTCACACGGTTGCACACGCAACACATCACTTCACTTCTGTTAGTATTAGGAGGACTTAAATAACCTTGTATTTTGATTCTGGTCCTTCAAATTTAATTGTCGGTGAGGGCTAGTGCCGCATCATTGTTTTTTCCTGATATTTGATGATGTGGCTCACAGAAGTCCACCTCAACATGGTCACGTGGCAGTGTGGCACTACATACACGCATGCCAATGAGGTTTTTTTTACATAGCCAAAACCCTCCCCTGCCACCCCATCTCCCTCCTTTCCCTGCCATTCCTTCCACCTCCCCTCTCTTTACTGGGAAAAACCCAAGTCCCACTTCGGATAGATAAGACTCTTGATAAGAGTTTATAAAGAGGAGACACTCCTCACCTAATGAGCCGGTTTTACAAGGTTTAGTTAGGCCCCAAATTTCGACACTCCCTTGCCCGTATTTTACCAGTAAGTGAAAATGTAGCTTTTTCAACCAATGATTTTTCTGCAATTTTGCCTAGAATTATCATTGTAGCATGTTAATTCCTATCTTCCTCTCCGCCAGTTCTTAGATTTTTATTTTTCTCATCTTTCGCTGTGACTCTCAATGGCCACTGAGGTGAACTGAAAAATGAAAACCAATTTTATTCAACCCCCTTCAGGTGGGTCTTTGCCATTTCACTCTCCCATTTTATTGATGAACGATTTTTTTTGCATTAATTTTATCTTTGTCACATATGCGGAGCTTTTGAATTGAGGCTTCAATTCCACGCATTTTGTTTTGAATATTTAATTGGAAAACTTTCCCAATGTCTATGGTGCCACATGATCAGGGATGAAAGCAATTACTAAAAAGTTATGGACAAAACCTGACCCAATTTTTTTAAGGACGAAAACTGATACCCATGTGTTATAGGGATAAAAATGTTTAAACTGTATAATAAATTATTTAGCATTAGGTATACCATATTAGTGTATTACTGTAAGAGCTTATTAGCTATGTTAACAATGTATTCTGAAAAGGTTTGCCATCCCACTAATTTGGAGGTCAATTTGAGATCCAAAACTTTTCTGGATGCCCCTAATCACTAGTGTTTGTTTGGGTGTAGATCTTATTTCAATTTAAACTTGATAAGATGACCCGCCTAGAGTATAAGGACGCTCATTAAAGAATAAAAAATAAAAATACTAATTAATTATTAATCAGTAGGTAAAAAATTTATATGTTTTTTTTTATTGCATGAGGTTGGCTTTGTGGATTAATCAACTTTGCAATATTATGTCATGCGTTAAGTTCACAAATAGACTGTTTACTTCTAAATTTATCTTTATAAGTTGGACATGGTTTTCGGTGGTTTTCCTTTATCTCCAGCTATTAGACTATTTCTTTCTCGTGCTTACGCAGTTATTCTATGTAGATACCCCACATAATTTGATTACCATCTTTTCTTTATTTGTGGTCACCCCAGCTTTCTCCCTAATATTTGTATTCTTAATTGTCTGTTCTTAAATTTTATGTTCTTAAATATACAACAACAATCAAGTGTTTTTTTATTGGGCGAAGTTGACTACATGGATTAATCAACTTTCACAATATTAGGTACTGAATTAAGTCTACAAGTTACATTAGATCATTTACTTGATTACTTCTAAATCTCTTGATAATTTGGCTTTAGTTTTCTTTGGTTTTCCTTAATCTCTGACTATTATGCTATCATCTACTACTTCTACAACAACAACAAAAAATACTATCATCTACTTGTTTAACTCTTCTTACTCCTGCTTATGTGTTTATTCTCCAGACATACCCATATGACGTTACATGATAACCATATTTTCTACAATGACAGTCACCCCCAGCTTTGTCCCTAGTATTTGTAGTATTCTTACATACTGTGTGTAGCCACCTGTCTATCTTACCATTTTCATCTATGCAACTTTGATCTTATTTTCTTTGTTAATTCTTTGCCACTCCAGTTTTAGTCTCATAATATATATGTAATTGTGTTGTGAAATTTTCTTTTAAACTTGACTGGTACTTTTCTATTTCAAATTACAATTGAAGTTTTTTGCTCTAACCACCCTACTTGGATTCTAGGATCGAGATATCTTTGTATCTCAACATTTGTATGATTGATCTAAGGTATTTGAAATGTAAGTTTTGTTATACTGTTTGTTTGATTGTTTCTGAATTTCTACCCATAAGGTAGGATTAATGTGTATCGTACTAAACTTGCATTCTATATATTATACTCGATTTTGGGTTGGAATCCTCTCTCATAAGAAATAGAGGGCTCCATTTGACGAGATAAAGACACAGAGAAAGTTTGAAGGGACCCATGTATACAAGTAGTTTTAAAATTTGCTCATTTTAATCTCACATTTATATGTCTCCCTCATAAATGGAGTCTTCCATTTCTTTTGAGAAATAAAGAAGATATTGACCTCTCTGTTTTAGTTTTATTCAGACAAAAATCATGTTGTCTCTTACTTTTGATTTGTTTTTTCCTATAGTTTAAGTACTATACATTGGCTGTGTAAATCCTTTTTTCCACAATCATCTATCAGATTTCAATATAATACCACTTTATTATATTATTTTCTAAAATATTTCAAAAAACATCTACGTGACAAAATCTTGATTAGATAAATGTGCAAAAAAGTTTTACATTTTTAGTGTATATTCTTTAAACTCTTTTCAATTATAACTATTTCACCTATATGATTTATTTTGTGATATAGTAATTGCTTGTTACAACTTAGTGATTTGGCTTGACTTGGTTGTGGGGACATTTATGTGGAATCATGAGTTTGAACCTAGATCACCGCATTTCCCGCTCCCCGTGTGTTTATCTGAATCCCCGTGCGTGTTTGTTTGAGTATGTGTTGGAGTGTTGGACACTAGGTTAACAACTAAATTAAAAAAATGTTCAATTGTTCTTTTTTTCCCTTGATAATTGTGGTAGGGTCACTTTAAAGCAAAAATCTGATTTATTGAAGTCTTTAGGTGCATATCAACCCCTGTTTACTCCCACATTTTATGGTTGAGATACATTCATATTAGGCTGTGGGTTGTACTTGTGGTTATCCAAAAAAAATTATGAACATTAAAGATGTCAGTGTGGTGCTGAAATTTGCTGCTATAATTCTCCTGTCATGGAAAGTTTAGATCTGAAGGAATATTTTTATAATGCACGAGCAAGGATGAATCTATCCTTAATTTGATTTGAAATATGGTAATTTTAATTTATCAAGTTCAAACTTAGTTTTACTTTATGCAGTTCAAAGTTATCATGCGGTTTTGAGAAAATTTATCGTCAATGTGATTTGACAAGAAACAATTTAACATAAAAAAAACAATAATAGTGTGGGGTGTCTAGCATGAATCTTTGTATAATGTGTATGGTTGGACTCCGGCATTAAAAGTAGAAGACCATATGAATATGAATGACACTTTGACTGCGAAGATCACGGGAACATTGCTAGCTGTATGCTTGTTTTTCACTAATGACTAATGAGTAATAAGCAGTCGCCATTGGTTTTTGGATACAGAATAACTCCTGACAACGTGTGTCAGCTCTTGTAAATATTTTGTTCACACGGTCTGGACATGTGCATTCATCAGCATGTTGAAAAAATTTACTAAATAATACTCTGTATTTACTCAAGTTTGATGGCATATAACGACGACGAATCACTGCATGTTCGTAATTAGGCAATTATAGCGAGTTTGATTAAACTATGGTGGGATCACATGGTTTTTTCTAAAGCTTCAAAGCATAATTTTACTGTCGGTCGATCCAAATATGCACGAAGTGTGTGTTTAGAAGGTCTAATTTATGCTATGGCCCTCTTGCAAGTGTTGGGCAATCTTGTGGTAAATGGATCCTTATCCTTACAACTTACAAGCAGCTATAAGAAAGAGAAAAAGAGGAATAAATTGAATAGAGTTCATATACATTAATTCATTAATTGACACAGTACAAGATCGTTGTAAAAATAGAAACTATCATGATCTATAAGTTCAGATACATTAAGTATTCTATGAATTTAAAATGCGAGTTTTTTCTTATAATAAGGACTAGAATGAGTATTTGATATTCACATTCTATATTACTAATGCTTATACTTATTAAACCTAAACTCTGAGAGTAATGCAAATTTATTATTTTGTTAGAAATTAAACATGTTTAGATGAAGGGGGTTGGCGATGTTGGGAGAAAAGGGGAAGGAGAGGGGTGCCATGATAGCAAGAGAGGAGTTACGACAAAAAAAAAAATACAATTATTTAATTAATTTATTTTTGTGTGAGTTTTGTGACCACACTCGAATTTTCTCAAGATAATTGATTTTTGCCCTTGTAAGTTGATATTTGTTGACTCTCTATCCTTCAAAAAATTTGTTGACTCTTTACTATAGCTTTTGGAACAAGCTCCTAATTGGTGTCAATTTCGTACAAAGAACAAGACAAAACATTTATGTGTCTCCAAACTCAATTCATGCTCGTTTTTCTTTATTGTTGTCATATTGATGTTGCTTAGCTGATATTTATTAGATCATCCACATGAGTCACATTCTAGATATGCAGGATTGAGTGTGAGAAGGGTATCTTAAAAAATGGATATTGGATGAAGTATGACCTAAAAATGAGAGATATTCTTTACTCAATGAGTGAGTTTTACAAAGATTGAGTTAGGATTAGAAATATTCCTTTTCAAAACGGTTATAGAAATTATGACGTTAAAACGTACTAACATATTCATATGCGATTTTAATAATATTAGTAGATCACTAAATCGTGTGTAGTACCCAACTTATTTGTCGGTATTGCACTAACTCAATTGTTGATATTGTTAGGTTGTACATATTTTATGAAAGTTTGAACACTAAATCACACAGCTGTTTGAACTTTTGATACTATTTGTCACGAACTTAAAAAAATAACAATAAATTTCTTTAAAAAGAAGTATCAGTAAAATATACCGTGAGTATAGAAAATCAATTCAGATAAGTGGCCTTCGAGACTTCTCTTGAGTTGTTTGAAACAAGAAGTCACATGTGTGAGCGAATCACCGTGCCTCGCCCGTAGGAATGAAAACAAACAAAAACATTTCCCCACCTAGTCACCCACAGTTGCAGGTTGTAAAGGAAAGCCATGTGGAAGACAAACCCACTATAATTAACCTTCTTTTGTGGACCCCACGACCGACACTCCCCATTTCATTTCCACCCTTTGAAGCAAAAACATTATTATTATTATTATTTGTCCAATAGTATATCCTTCCAAATGAATTCCCTTCAATTTTCCCTCTCTTTTATTTTAACATTTTTCACACTTTAATACATACCAGTACACATCACTCCCTTCCTTCTTCCACCGCACCTCCCTAATCATTTCTGACCCCTCCCCCACCTCTTTTAAAAGTCTCTTTCTCTCTCTCCAATTAAACATTATAACTATTTAGAGTAAGCATTGCCGCGTAGAGAGGCCAAAGAGTTTTGTTAGTTAAGTGTGTGGGAGCAAAATGACTCTCAATTTAGCTGCTGTTGGAGCCTTGCTTCTATGTGTTGCTACTTCTTTGTTCCACATTACTTCAGCTGAAGATCCATATAAATTCTTCAACTGGAATGTTACTTACGGTGACATTTATCCACTTGGAGTTCGCCAAAGGGTACGTGTGTTTCATTTCAAATCAAATCTCAATCTCACTTTCTCATGCTTTTGTTTTCTTCCTATTTTTTATGCTCCTTTTTTTATTTATTTAATTTTTACAGGGTATATTGATCAATGGCCAATTTCCTGGTCCAGACATTCATTCTGTTACAAACGACAACCTCATTATCAATGTCTTCAACAGTTTGAATGAACCCTTTCTCATCTCATGGTACAACCTCTTTCTTCTCTTGATTTATAAGTAACAATATAAAACTCAAAGCACAAAAAGTTAATTAATTAAAACCAAATAATCATGTGATTAGTGTTGACACACTTAAGGCGGGTATGTTTGTTTGATGCTGATGTGGGTTGCATTTATCTATCAAAAGGCAATTCTCCACTTTGGATGTTTGTTATATGAGTCTAGCTGAATAGTGGCTGCACTAAAGTCTCCCATGTGCATATAGAGGATCAAATGTGTGGACACTAGACACGGATCCAGATCTGGTTCACTTGTTTTTTCATACTATCAATTAATATTATTTTTGTCACATTTTTTTCCTTTCTAAAAGGGCAAAAGCACATGATTATGGTACTTAATGGAATTAGGTATTAATGTTACTAGTTGGGAGTGATGATCTAATTCATAATTTTGGACTAACAAGAAAGCAACCATTATGGCATATTGTCGGAATTATGTGGTAGTAGAAGAAACTACTCCTAGTAGTACTAGTAAATGGAGAAAATGAAATTGAATTGAAGAGAGTAAAGTTTCCAGAAGTAGTTGTTGAAGTTGGTCGTTATGTAAGGTTGAAAAAAACGCAATACTTACGTTATGGCCCATCCATCATCAATTTACCTTTTACTATTTTCGTTGGCTGTTAGCTTGCTGGATTCCATTATAGCTTACCACCTACTCCATCTCGATTTGTCCTAAATCACGTGCGCCACTTTTTAAATGTTTTAATTTAAAAAAAGTTACTATAATTGTTTGTAAAAAAAAGTTTTTTAATTTAGAAATTATTTTCATGAACTTTTTAAATAAACAGTTATGACAAGTGAGAGTGAATCTGTTAATGAAAGTTTACAATTACAGTACTTTTTTATGATTGTAAAAAAATGTTAGTAATTAAAATATATCATTGTCCATTAAATGACATATAATTGTACCCCAAAAATGTCATATAGTTAAAGCTTTTTATTTTAGGGTCTTGTTAACTAGTGTTTTTGGGGCACTCTTTAAATATCTTATATTTAGTAATTATTCTTTGGGAAATGTTAACTTGTGCCTTTAGGGTACAAGTTAATGAGTTAAATATAGAAATAATTTGTTGAAATGTGTGCAATACATTTAATATTTAACTTTTTAATGAATTGAATGCATATAATTTGAGAGAATATTTCTTCTTTTAGGTTTCTTAACATGTGCCTTAAGGGCACAAATTTAACACTACCCTTATTCTTTTAATAAGTCAACTATTACAATTTTCAATGCATTCAATACACAACTTTTCATTAAAAATTTACTATTTTAAGTGCTTAAAGTGTGCCTCAGACGGGACATTCGTTAACATTTCTCTTTATTTTATGGCACATTTAATCAAAGCTTTGTATTATGTGAGTTGAATTAATGTAAAACATACTATTAATGTGACAACAACTGATCCATTTAAGAATAAGGATTTAATTGAATGAAACTGCAGGAATGGGATCCAGCAGAGAAGGAACTCATTCGAAGATGGTGTTTCTGGAACAACATGCCCCATCCCACCAGGGAGGAACTTCACTTATATACTTCAAGTGAAGGATCAAATTGGAAGCTTTTACTACTTTCCATCTCTAGCATTTCACAAAGCAGCTGGTGGTTTTGGAGGCATTAGGATACTCAGTAGACCTAGAATTCCAGTCCCTTTCCCTGAACCAGCTGGAGATTACACTGTCCTTATTGGTGATTGGTACAAGTCCAACCATACGGTATGATTCAATTAATTAAGTTGCCTTCTTTTTATAGGTATTTCATTCTCATATATTCATTTACTCATTCACTAAACAATAAAGAGAGTTTTCGTTAAAATAATATATTTTAATGAGAAGAAATGTCAATAGAAAATGAGTCTAAGTTACAACGTCAACCAATTAAAAAACTTTATTTATATGATTTTTAAATTAGTAAATATAAAGAAAGTCAAATATTTTTATCGATCTTAAGAATATCAATCGAACGATTACGTTCGACTTGACATCAAGAAAAATTACACGTGAAGTACATATGAATTAAAAAAAATAGTTCAAAAATTAAAATCTATTTTCATTTGTATATAGTAACACTTTTTTTTTTCTTTCTAATAATACCGTAGATTGTTTCAAACATAAGTAAGGAATGGATTCAATTGATTTTCAAGCTAGTAAAAAACAAGAACTTACTCACTTTTTTTGTGGTCTAGTCTCTATCATATAGTAGTCCCCACTCCCACCGCATCTTTCTTTTATTTTTAAAATAAAAAAATGAAAGAGGCATTCAATTTTGGAAAATGTTACATGTTACGCACTAAAAGATTTAGAAGTACTAGAAACTGGTTTGCTACCTATTTACAAAGTGGTTACAGTAGATGTGCAATTTGCATGACAAAGTGGAGCCAGATTTCAGTTTCATCCCCCAAAAATTCTTATTACTTGGCGGCAAGTAATAAGAATTTTTTGTTACCATTTTGAGTTGTGTGCCAAGGGATAGCCTTCTTTCTTCTATCCGATCTGACTACGTATTTAATCGCCTCTTATGCAAATTGCCAAGCGGTGATCACCGATCAGAGATTCCATGAATGAAAAGAAAAATGATAACCTATAAATTTTAAGCTACTTGAGTTAACTTACCAATATAGGGTTTAAGTTAACATAAATAAGCTACAAATTCATGAGAAAATGACTGATACTAAACAAGTCTTTTTTAATCATATGAATTTATAACCTATAAACTCAAAACTGTCTTGTTAAAAAAAACTTGGTGCATGTGTTTTAAAGTTAATTTATGTGTAAAACAGTAAAAAAATTATATGTTGCTAGACTACAACAAATTAGTACTAGTATGTGTTTTTAAACAAGACAGTTTCTATGGTTATTCGGGTTCAAATTTTGTCTGAGTTTTCATGTGATGCTCATTACATTTGACAGCAAAAAAATTCATGCGAAATTTTTTAGAAACTTTTTACTATTTCATCTGATGAAAAACAACTTACCTATCAACTTTTGTTAATTCCTTTTATAAAAAAAAACAAACTGTTTTTTAATTACTATTGACTTCTGCATAAAGTACCTCTGCTGCCACCCCATGGACACTGACGGAGTATAAGTTTACTTATACTTTAGGCCAAATACCTCTCTAGGTCCTTTAAGTTTTGAGTTTGTTTTAGATAGGTCATTTCTATCAACCTCCGTTAAGTCAAAGTTGATATGTCCGTTAAGCGAAACTCGAAACTTAAAGCCTATCTGAAACCTTAGAAACTTAAAGGACCTATCCGAACAAACTCGAAACTTAAAGGATGTATCTGAATCCTTAGAAACTTAAAAGATTTGTCTGAAACAAACATGAAACTTAAAGGACCCAGGGAGTTATTTGGCCTATACTTTACTTATACTAGTATACTAGTGCTACATAATAATACTAGCTACCTATATATCCAACAGAATGATACTCTTTGAAAAGAAAAAAAAATCAATCACTTGAACTTTTTATGGATTAGACTATATTTTGACTTCAAATTTCTAATATTATAAAATTTTAAATGTTTTCTTTTTGTTGCTTAAAACAAAAATCCTGTCAAATTTGTGTATTTAAACCGGATGAAAAAGAAAAAATCTAATGATTATGTGATTCAACTTCAATTCTCTTCTCCCAGTTCTGTAATCTGTAAGGAATTTATTAACATTATGTGGATGTTATGCAGACTCTGAAAGCCCATCTTGATAAGGGAAAGAAGCTTCCTATACCTGATGGAGTCCTCATCAATGGTCGTGGACCTAATGGATTAACATTCAATGTTGAACAAGGTATGTAATAATTAAATTAAATAAAAAGAAAATGTTGTAAACACACAAATAAATAATCTTGTTTTAATGCTCATCACCATTTGTGCAAAACAGGAAAGACTTATAGGCTTAGGATATCAAACGTGGGATTGCAACATTCCCTTAACTTTCGAATTCAAAACCACAAAATGAAGTTGGTAGAAGTGGAAGGAACACACACACTTCAAACTACATACTCCTCACTTGATGTTCATGTGGGACAATCTTACTCAGTGCTAGTAACTGCTGACCAACCTTCTCAGGACTACTACGTTGTGGCTTCCACAAGATTCTCCTCTAAGATCCTCACCACCACTGCGGTGCTTCGCTATAGCAACTCTGCAGGCTCAGTATCAGGCCCACCTCCTGGTGGACCTACAATCCAAGTTGATTGGTCTTTGAACCAGGCCCGCTCAATCAGGTATTTCATTTTTAAGCTGCTTTGAATAATACCTACATTGTTGTTTTACAAAATTAAGTATGCTTGAATAAAAAAATTAACTAATTGAATCATTAATTTAGTATCTAAAATTCGACTATGAGCTCAGTGGCAAGTGTTTTTACCTTGTAACGTCATGGAACATAGTTCAGATCGTATCGGAAACAGCCATTATTGTCACTATAATTATCATTAGTTTCCCTGTCCTCCAATTAAAAAATTCTTTAAAATTCAATGCCAATTTGGTCATGAAATTTAAGAAATTTTAAAAACAATCTTTGAATTTTAAAACTCTCAATCACATTAGTCTCTAAAACTTTCTTAGACTAAATTGTCTGATTCAGAAAGATTTTTATGATCAAAGATTTTCAATTTCAAATACTTTTAAAGACTTAGGCATCTTGTTGCCAGCTTACCTTCCACTCATGTGTAATTTTCTGCATATATTAATACTTTCGTAAAAATAATAAGTTTAAGAATTAAATCGACTACTCCTTAACCACTGGGGTCAAGCGCAAGCGTTTCATGCACAGTTTGTATGAGTGCTGTAAATTCTAAATTACCAAATTCGATTCCTACTCTTCAAATAAGTGACAACAACATCATAATATTTATGTTGTTTGTATAATTATCATTTACAGTGCATGAAATGATTATTGTGACTCAAGCTATGATCCATAATTTCAGGACTAACCTTACAGCAAGTGGACCAAGGCCTAACCCACAAGGGTCCTACCATTACGGTCTCATAAACACAACAAAGACTATCATTCTGGCTAGCTCTCCTGGTCAGGTTAATGGCAAGCAAAGATATGGAATAAACAGTGTGTCTTATGTTGTCCCAGACACGCCTCTTAAGCTTGCTGATTACTTCAAAATCTCCGGTGTTTTTCGTGTTGGAAGCATATCTGAGAGACCCACTGGTGGTGGCCTTTACCTTGACACATCTGTGATGCAAGCTGATTACAGATCCTTTGTTGAGATTGTCTTCCAAAACAACGAGAACATTGTTCAGAGCTATCATCTTGATGGCTACTCTTTCTTTGTTGTTGGGTGAGCACACTGCACATATGCAACTTCTACTTATGCTTTCACTTTAATGCTTATTAGTTATTTACTTGTACATTGAAGTATTACAATTTCTTTAAACATTACTTATTTATTTGGCATTTGTATTTGTAACACATTTTTTACGTTTGTAAAAGAAGTATATAAACTACCATGTTACTGATATTGTGTCTCTGGAATTTCTAAAATTTATCATTTTGTGACTTAAATTATTTCAATGTGTAGTATGGATGGAGGACAGTGGACAACTTCTAGCAGATACGGGTACAATCTTCGAGATGCAGTAGCGCGTTGCACCACTCAGGTGAGAATCATATTATATAGTCGTTGTTGAGTAAAGTTAGTAATTCAGAATGCAAACAACCAGTTACTAGTTAGCTAGTTACTTACCCGATCAGTTACTAGTGTGTGAGACTCTTGAATAAAAATTTGTTTCTATATTTAACCTTTCTGGTCTTCTTTCTGTTATGTGAGATTCCCCAATTTCTGTTGTTTCTAACTGATGCAATATTTGATTTTGTATTCTGTTAAAGGTATATCCCTATTCATGGACGGCTATTTATGTTGCACTTGACAACGTTGGAATGTGGAACTTGAGGACCGAGTTTTGGGCACGACAGTATCTTGGTCAACAATTTTATTTACGCGTTTACACAGATTCGACCTCAATCAGAGACGAGTTTCCTATTCCAAAGAATGCACGTCTCTGTGGTAGGGCAAGTGGGAGACATACCCGCCCCCTTTGAGCTAGCAAAGGTTTAAAAGCATCCATTCCATGCTTGAGAAGGCATTCTAGCTTTAGAGTCGTGACAAGTAGTTAACTTATCTACTTCTATTTTTATTGTTCGAGTGTTTCAAATATATATGTTGTGCTCCTGTCGAATCAAGAACGACCACCACGTTTGAGTCTGAAAGACCTCAGCTCGAGGTCACATTCTTTCCCAGCCGAAAAAGAATACTATATATGTTCCCTTTGTATTATCTAAAATTTTACTAGTATTATTATAAAGTATGGTGACAAGGATTGCAGAAGTTGGTATTTCACACTTAGCTAAGCAGCTGATTCATTTGATGTATTAAACGTGGAACTCTATGAGTTTCAATTGCTATAATATACATATCCTTTTCGTTTCCGCGGTGTCTTTTTGTAACAGCATATTGTGACTTTGAAGCTTAAGTACGATTAACATAAGAGACCGAACTGAATCTGTATTGGTAACCACTGGCATATAATAGCAGACATAATAATAGTTGATATATACAAGAATATGACTTAAATTTGAACGTAACTTTGATACCTTCCGGCAGTTGTTTCTCCCTCATAAATATGTAATATTAAGTCAGCGTGATGCGGATACTGTTTCATATAAATCGAAGTTTTTGTGAAACACACTGTTACTATGTCACTCAAAACTAACTAGTAGTAACTACGATTATCTTGATCCTCATATACTTGAATCAACTGGTGATGGCAGTCTGGCACGAAACTCTGTTTTTCTCTGCATATTAATTTAGGGGAGTTTGTCAAAATTGTTACTCCATCCGTTTCAAAATTAACGTCGTCTAAGATTTTTACACATATATTAAAAAATACATTAATTAAAAGAAAGAGATATGTTATTTTACAAAATTATCCTAATCAACTATTGGTCTGTTTTTCATTAAAGAAAAAATAATATTTTGGAAGTAGTGTATATGATATTAATTGAAGGGTACAATTGAAAAGAAAAAGTTATTATTGCATTGGAAACTAAAAGCGACATTCATTTTAAAACTTTTTTTTTGCTAAAACGATACTCATTTTGAAACGGAGAGAGTATAATTTATTTGGACTTTGAAAGTTACAAATAAATTATGACAATTATTTTATTTAGAAAATAGAAAATTTTATTTATATAAGTGACAAGTAAAAAAAGAGAGATGAAGTACTTTTTATTTATATAAGTAACAATTTTGAGATGACTCTTTTATTTCTTTTTCTTTTGAAAAATAAAATAAAATAAAAAGAGAAATAAGACATGTAATTGTTTAAAAAATGGTTATACACATACAACTGGAAGAGAAATAAAATTGTCTTAGTAACGTTAATTGATGCAACAATTCTAAATATTTTAATTAAATATATATCAAAATTGTTTTGAACCGTTAACCCACTCATCAAGGTTTAAGTATATTCAACTATATGCGATTACCATTTCTCTCTAGAAACATTGTTTGTCCAAGTACATTGCACTACGACCATATGTGGCAAGTACTATCACTATCTCATTAAACAATGGAACATTATCATATCATTGTATGATGTCAAAAATAAATTATAAAAATATAGAAAAAAAATTGATGTTCATTTCTAACAGTTTGCAGAAGAAGCCTAATCCCGTTGAACCTGCGAAGGTAAGTAAACACGCAAATTGCATCTCTCTCAATCATAATTCATAACCTTCGATTCAGATTTGAGAGTGTAATTATTCATTTTAGTTTAATTTGCCTTCGTGATCGATCGATCGTTCTTACAGGCTTGATGGCGGGTACATCAGATTTTGACCCTGCACTCGCTATTTCCCACAACTTTCAAGATGTATGTATCTCTTTCTCTTCTTTCTTTTTGTTCTTAGATTTTGGTACACAAAATTTTTGTATAAGTGTCATACTCATAACATTACACAACAAAACCATATACTATTATCATAAACGCCAAATTTATAACAATAAAACGTGCTACCTTCGTTCTTTTCTGCTAGCTAGTATATTCCAATTCCAATTCCATAGGCTGATTCTTTTTTTTCTTTTTTTGCATGTCATATGAGCTTATAAGCTGTATAAGCTAAAAATCTGGCATTGCCCCAAACACAGCCTTAAACGCTAAATTAAGTTGTTTAACCAAACAGAGACTAAATTGAATTCTAAACTTTTATTTTCATTTTGATTGCATGGAATGGACTGCAGACCACCTACTCTTATACTGAAAGGTAAGAACTTCGGTAACCCAAACTTTCAATATGATCAACAACAATAAAGTTTTTGAAATGAGTTTCAATGAAAAGAAAATGTATGAGTAATCTAATCATGCTTCAAATACACGTTCAACAGAGATGTAGCACTTTATGCCTTAGGCATAGGGGCATGTGCATCGGATGCGGTGGATGAAGACGAGCTTAAATATGTTTACCATGAAAATGGTCAGCAGTTTATCAAGGTATTGTTTATTTTCAAATTATATTAGTACGAAATGTTTACTTTTTAAGCCTTTTATTCTCTTGTAACATAAATTTTATGTCCAATTGTTTTAATGGTCAGAAGTTTGTTGCAACTTTGCTTTTTAAGGTATTCTTGGTATATGTGTGATGTAACAGAATCTTGTTTGATCTTAAATTATGACAAGATATTGTTAATAATTCATTTTCTGACTTATGCATCATTTTCTACTCTTTAGGTCTTGCCTACGTTTGCTGCTTTACTTTCACTTGAATCATTGCCAAGTGGTTTTGATCTTCCGGGCTTAGAGTAAGTGCTGCTCACTACACTCGATATGTTTGTGCTTACATTTCATGAATATATTTTACGGATGAAAGCATAATTCTTTTTACTTTTGTACTCCGTTTTCTGTGATATTGATTGAGTCCCTTTTTGCCTCTTCTGATATTTAACCCGAAGTAGAAATTTATGTATGACAGATATGATCCACGTCTTCTGCTGCATGGACAACAATACATAGAGTTGTACAAACCATTTCCTTCCAGCTGCCATGTAAGGTTTTTAATGAATATTTGGCATACTATGGCACTTGAGTAAAATGTTAAGTAATGTTTTCTTGTTCCAAATTTAGCTCAATACATCAACATTTTAAATGAAATTCGCAGGAAAATCAAATTGATAACAGACGTGAATGAAATTTTATGTTATAGATGCTCCCATCTTATAGAAATGAAAAACCTTTATGAAATTCAAGTATCTGACCTGTCATCGTTTCTATGCATATGTGAAATAGTTGCCTCTTCTTTGTGGCATTTACATTCCAATATGACTTAGTAAGTAAAATATACTAAAACCACATTTACTTGAGAAGAATGGGATGCCGATTACGTTTTTAATTAAAATTAAAATGCGGGTAAAATGATCTGATGCAAGTTAGTGATAAAGATTAGATTTTGTATGACTAAATTTAGTCTATCTAATTTGCATTAGATTCTTTTAAAACAAATTTCTTCGACCCCAAAATATCTCCATTTCCACAACTGACCTTTACAAGTATGATATTCTGAAATAGTAGTAGTGATTTTTGTGAGCATGCTCAGGTTGATATCTGATTATTTTCTCTTAATCTTCATAAATATATAGGCTCATAATATATCTTTTATTGTTACAGATACAAAATAAAGTCAGCCTCGCTGGATTGCATGACAAAGGTTGAATTGCCTCAAGAGTCTTTACTTAACGATCTGTTGTGCATGTGTTGGCTGTACAGTTTCACTTTCACATCTTTAACGATATGTTGTGCATGTGTTGTCAATTTTTTTTATTCCTTTTACTCTTAAATTCTTCTTGAAGACATGATGTTGCTTAAATTTCAGGCAAAGCAGCAATTTTGGAGATCGAAACAAAAAGTTATGAGAAAGAGTCTGGTGATTTATTATGCATGAACAGGTAAAACCGAAACTTTCCGTTTAATGTTTTGTTACACTCACACTCAAGTAGTAACTAGTAAGTTGCTTGCAGGACAACAGTCTATCTACGTGGTGCTGGTGGCTTTTCGAAGTCATCTAAACCATTTTCTTACTCAAATTACCCTTCAAACCAGACCTCCGCTGTAAAAATTCCTGAAAGTAAGCCTTTTGCAGTGTTTGAGGATCGTACGCACCCATCTCAGGTATGCTGTGGCTATTCAATCCTGTTTGAAATAAATTGGCTTGTTCATTTACAGGAAATGTTTTTTTTTCTTTTCTTTTCCCCCTTTCCTTGTCTTTGCTCTATTTCTCTATTTGTAACAAATTTTCATCTAAGACATGAAATAATGCTATTGCACGGGATTTATGGTCTTTACATTTTCCTTGCCTTCTCTATTACTCTCATTGTAACAAATTTTGCTCTAAAACATGAAATAATGCTTTTACATGGGATTTACAGTCTTTACATTTTCCTTGCCTTCTCTATTACTCTCTTTGTAACAAATTTTGCTCTTAGACATGAAATCAGGCCTACTATGTGGGGTTTTGAGCTTTTACATTTTCTTAAATACTTTACAACTTTGGTTAGTAGATATGCTATAATGTAGTGTCTTATATCTTTTAGGTGTCAAATTGTCTGAAAGCTTTAGACATGCTTCGTTATGATTTACGATATACAAACTCTGAATATATTTTCTATTTGGCAGGCATTGCTCTACAGACTATCTGGTGATTACAATCCTCTGCATTCGGATCCCCTGTTTGCAAAGGTTGCCGGGTTAGTACTCTCATCCTGTCTTTTGAATTCCGGAAGTTCAATTGGATTGTAATTTTTACCCCATTTAAATTACTGGTGTGCTTGTTTGAAGAAGATTAGCAATTAAGATATAACATCATCAGTTTGTGACTATTCTTTTTGTGATCATTTTTTATTATGTAGTTTTTCTCAATTGTACGGCTAATCTAATGTTTTTAACCGATTGCCAAAGATTCTCGCAGCCAATATTGCATGGGTTGTGCACATTAGGATTTGCAGTAAGGGCAATTATCAAAAGTATATGCCAAGGAGATCCCGACAGGATAAAAAGCATAACTGGCCGTTTTCTTCTACATGTCTACCCTGGTGAGACTCTCGTTACCGAGATGTGGCTTGAAGGCTCGAGGTAGGTTCATTGTTCGATACATTCGTAAAGATATTATTTTTTACTATACCCTTCTATCATTTTATAAGTTGAATATTTAAAATTGTGCAGGGTTATTTATAGGACATTGGTGAAAGAGAGAAAACGGTCAGTCCTTTCTGGTTCCGTTGATCTACGTGGTTTGAACTCATCACTCTGAAGGAGTTCAGTTGAATATAGCTCAGATAATAATGCCTAAATGAACTAGTTATGTCGTCCAGTTATTTATGTTTGGAATAAGGACTAAATTTAGACGCAATACCATAAGTATTGTTCTTACCGTTTCTGTTACAAAGAGAATTTTTCAAGTTACAATTTTTTTCTCACTTTTAAAATAGTTGGTGACAGTTATACTATCCTTTTAGTAGAGAATAGTGCCTATAGTATTGTACTACCCAAGTTTTATGTTTAGAATAATACCTAAATGCACTGATGGCGATTTTAAATTGAGGGAAATGTTAACTTGTGCCCTAAGGGCACAAGATAAGGAACCCAACATAGTAACTTTTTGTTGGAATGTGTGCATTCAATTTAATTTTTGAATTTATAATAAATAGAATGCACAAAATTTGAGGGAATATTTCTACTTTTGAGTTCCTTATCTGGCATAAGTTAACATGGCTCTTAAATCAAATGTAATAGTGTTTGATAAATGTTAAAAAATAAAATAAAAAAAAAGGTATTTGAATAGAATAATGAGTTACTTGCAGTACTAAGTAAACTAATAGTTTGACTTTGCCCTGATTCTAGAGCTGTCAAAGCGGGCGGCCCGGCCCGTTTAGGCCCGGCTCTAACGGGCTTCGGGCTTTATCGGGCCGGGCCAAAAAGCCCGGTTGAAAAACGGGCTTAAAATATGCTACCCGAGCCCGGCCCTATACGGGCCGCGGGCTAAACGGGCCAGCCCGTATTAAAAATTACATTTTTTTAATAAAAAAAGTACTATAAAATACTCCTATAAATTTTTTTATAAATAATATTTTTAATATGTTTAAATAATGTCTAGCATCAAAAATAAATTGTAAACATT
>Ga0315914_1001465_pt1 | contig 35303 bp, 12 predicted proteins | sample MpolenodulesMG_FD_203920 | JGI IMG/M metagenome (GOLD analysis project Ga0315914, IMG submission 203920) | Medicago polymorpha root nodule microbial communities from Los Angeles, California, United States - elongated nodules | ecosystem: Host-associated > Plants > Roots > Nodule | place: USA...
TAATATTCAGCAGTTATGATTAAGGGGGAGTATTAGAATAAGTAATCAATAACTGAAGAGCGCTTCTGAAGAATGCTTCTGAAGTAGCGCCTCTGAAGAATGCTTCTGAAGTAGTGCTTCTGAAGTGAAGCTTCTGAAGACAGATTCTGATGTAGTTACTTAGAGGAGTTTGTTACAACATCTAGTTGTATATATACACTCTCTTATGTTGTAAACAAATGTAGTTGTGTGAATCAATAAAAATTCTCCCTTCATTATTTTCTCTAGTTTTCAGTTCTTCATTTTCTGTTAGTTATTCATCTTGCTCAAAACAGCTTATTCTTAATAAGCACTTTCGCTGCGCATAGAACAGAGTGATTGTTCTAACAAGAAGAATGTGTGTAAGGCTAAGAGTGAAGGGGCCATGGGATCACATATCTTTGTTTAGTGAATCATGCACTGCTTGGTAAGTGGAGGTGGCGACTTCTGCATCAAAGGCATGAAATATGGAAAGAGATCATAGCTATTAGGTATGGATTGGTTGAAAGATGTGTCGCTTCTCGGTTCCAAGGTGGGATTGCAGTCTGATCGGTATGCTGACAGGGTGACAATGAAGGTGAGGGATGGCAGAAAGACCTCCTTACGGTTTGAGACGTGGATTGAAAAAAGAAGATTGATAACACTACTTTTAAATACACTCATTAAATTTATCATTTATGATCTTTAAAAGTGTTTTAGAAATACTTGTTAACAAAACCTTTTTAATTAAGGGTCATATTAACCGGTGTCTCTGGGACACTAGTTAAGGATATAAAAAAAGAAAGTTATAAATTGAAAAAATATTTTTTAAAATTTTTATAGATTGACTACACGATTTCCAATGCAATAACTAATACTCCCTCCATCTAGAAATAATAGTCGTTTAAGATTTATGCACGATTATTAATGAAATGATTAATCGTGTTGATTTTGATGATAAAATTTGTATCATTTACTAAAAGATCCTTATTAATTGTAATAAATGGAGTAGTTAAGTTGGATGAAGTTCAATAAATAAGAGTATAATAATAATAAAAATAATAAATGTTGTTTTGGTATTCTAAAGTGACAATTATTTTAAGAAAAAAATGGTAAAAAGACAATTATTATGAGACAGATGAAGTATGTAACTTCATTTTTTGTATCATTAACCAGTTGTCAAGGACACCAGTTAACATTTTTCTTAAATTAATACTTCATCCAGTCATATTTATAAAAAACATTTGAGTCAACATAAATTGATTTATTTAATTCAAATTCTAAATTAAATACATCATATTTTGTTGACCAAAACATATCTGGTAAATAGAACCGAACAAAATATGATCAATCAAATTGTGTTTTGTTCGTTTATGGCGCGTGCATCACACATGTTTCATACTCCATGGCATCAATTAATATCATTGTCATAAATCAATTGTCCTTTGTTATTTTTGAGTAGAGTACTTTATTCAAAAAATTATTAAACAAAAAAAAAGAAGAAAAAAGAATAATTATTCCAATGGAACGATGTTCGTACACTTTTAAGAGTTTATCTGCCATGCCAGCTGACAACGCATTCTGTGTACGCCACACAAAAACATAAAGCTTCTGTCGACAACGAAATAAATCATTTTCTCCTTCACCGTCAAAATATCGTCTTTTTTTAAATCTTCTCGCGCTATTTCAACTACGATACGGTAAATTGATTTTCTTTTTCATTCATTCATTTCGAGAGAACTTTCTCTTTTTTTTTTGGTTTTAAAGTAAACAACTTTTTTATTTTATAAAAGAAAGAAAGTTCAAAGTAGTAAACAACTTGTTTGAACAAGACAATTTAATACTATAGAAAGGTTAACACGTGGGTGGTGATGAGATAAGTAAAAGGTATGCTTACTAATGCCACTAAAATACTTGTACATTAAAAAAATAAATTTTGTATTGATAATAACATTTTTAACACTTTTAAAAAGTTGGTTATACAAATTTCAAAATAATTTCCTAAAAAATAATTTTACTATATTTGTTTCCTAAAATGATGTATCGATTATTTGTTTGCATTTTTGACAAATAAATTGTATTTTCTTATATAGTAAATTTTTAAATTACTTAAAGTTTGGTAGGATATCGATACTTAAACAAAATTCATCCAAAATTTAATTATATTTCTAAATAAATTGACACAATACAAAAAGCTCACATGGCATTAAATAATTAAATGATGAGGGCATAAATCAACCAAACTTGAGCGGTACTATTTTATTTTTTTTGAGGAACTGAGAGTTGCCATTACATTCACTTTTTTATATATTGCATAAATATAATTGAACGAGAAATGTTAGCAACACACATTCTAACACACATCTATCAACACACTTTCTTTGATTGGTTAATACTCACATGGGACCCACCAAATGTATATGGGACCCACATGATTTGGTAGGTCCCATGTGAATTTTAACCAATCAAAGAGAGTGTGTTAAAAAATGTGTGTTAAAATGTGTGTTGCTAGCATTCCTCTAATTGAACACACGACCATTTAAAATAGACTTATGAATAAAGGTGGAAACAGGATGTATGATATGAGCCTACGTCCTGACTTATTTAAAGTCTAGTTTGACTTAGGTAGTTTAGTATGAATGTTAGGCTCGAACTTTTTATAAAACTTATTTAAATAGGTCAGGTTAAGGCTTAAAAAAAAGGCTATTATATTCGTCAGACCGACCTACTAAGTTTTTTTTTATATACAATATATCTTCCATTATTGATATTGTTGAAGTTTTTTTAATCAACTCAAATCTTCATAATATTTAGTTATTTAATATTACCTCTATCCTTTAATATATATAACTTTTTTTAAAAAAAAATCACGAGAATTAAAAAAATTGATATTTATATTAAAGTCATTCAACACACACTGCATCACTACCTTACCATTTCAAGTCACTAATGATTTAACTAACATGAATAAAAAGAAATTGATAATAATTATGTTATGGTAAAAAATATCTTATACTATATTTATTTAAATAAATAGAGAAAAGGATTTTTTAATTAAAGTAATATTAGTGCTTGTCTTGTAATTGTCACGGAAGACATTTAAATTTGGTAGCTTACTAGAACAAATGTTTACCGTTACTTAGTCGGCTTTAGTTTTTTAGTGAGAGAAACTCCACTTTCTCTCTAAGTTTTCTTTCTCCTTCATTCATTGAGGAATGGTTGTATTAGGCCTTTTTTTTACTTAGAATCACCTCTCTGCATCTTTTTTTCTCATTTTTTTTTTCAATTTAAATAAGTGGTTATCAAGGTTTTCATTTTACGTTTTTTTGTGTTTTCGTTGTCTGAATTGGGTGTTGTGTTCTTTGTCGTCTTATGAGGCATTTGATTTCACGTCTTGTTGCAGTGTTTGTTTGGTTCTGATTGAAAGATCAACTTCAGTCATATACAAATTCAATAAATGATTTGAGCGTAGACGTTGCAGATCCGGAATCACATGTATTTCGGTGACTTAGAATTTATCATATTAATTGTAGGCATTTTACCGTTGTATGTTATTAACTTGAGTGTTGTGAGTTTGTTCGCAGATTTACCCTTTACGTTTTTAGCGATGTTGAAAATGTTATTGTATCTGATGTACTCTCATTTTAAATAAATGAATATCAATTTATTTTTTTTTTTAAAAAAATACAAATGTTTATTGTATGACATCTCAAAAAAAATTATAAAGAAAAAAGTTTAATGGATTGGGTCATATAGGTTCATCAAAATCAGAGCATATCTTAATGAGCACCGATATATGTATTTACAAAATTTGGGGTAGAGGTAAGTTATTAATTAGTTAAAGTGACATTAGTGCTGAAGTTACAACTATCAGAGCATCTTCAATAGAAGACATTTTGCTTAATACTAGGTAGAGCCTTCTAGCTATTTTTTTTTTATATCAAATAGAAGGATTGCTATTGGGATGCAATGCTTCTACAAACATTGTGTCTCTTTGTTGAAAATTTGGATTTCATTGCATATTATTAAAAAGTTTGAAAAAAAATGTTCAGCAAACAAATTAATTATTGTTCAAATATAGTGATAATTTAAAGTTATTAACGAGACTCATTTAATAATTTTCAAGCGTTCTTAAATTGGAGTGAATGAGTGTTTAAACAAAGGTCGTAGTTGCGATAAATATTTTCCATCACTTGACTCTTCTCCTCCCTCTCCAACAAGCCGACCCTAGTTTTCTCTCTCTAGGTTTTCTCTTTCAATTTCTTCATTGAGGGGTGGTTTTGGGTCAATTCTTGACCTGAAATCACCCATCTTCATCCTTTTCTCTCTATTTCAATCTAAATAAGTGATTTTCACATAGATCTAGATTTTTCTTTATGATTTCATCATCTAAGTGTGGTGGTTTGTTGTTCGTCGTCTTGTGCGGCGTTGTTTGATTTCCCGTCTTCTTGCGGTGTTTATTTGATTCATATTGAAAGATCGATTATTCAATCAAAGATTTGGGCGTCAACGTTGCAGATCCGAAGGTCATGGATATTCCGGTCACTTTAATTTTATCATATATTTTTTCAGGCATTATGCCGTTATATGCTATTAACTTGGGGTGCTGTGAGTTTGTTTATTCATCCTTTACGTTTTTTGCGGTGTTGAATGATGTAATCTTTCGATTTGAATGAATGAATATCATTTTATTTTTATATATAAAAAAAAAAGGTCGTAGATTCTTCAAAGTGAACCCAACTTATCAAATATCTCTATAATTAAATTATCTAGTATCTAATGTGTTTGCTACAGTAAAAAAATCACCATATTTGCTGGGTTATCCGCTATATGATATTTTTGGGAAAACGATTGAACATAATCTCCCTTTTATTCCTTATGAAATATGATAAAGCAGTGATGTAGATGGGGTTTTTCTATTCTTTATCTCTACGCAACTTTATTGTAAAAAAAAAAAAAACTCTACGCGATTTAAATTGTTTCATTAACATATGTAGTGGGAAAACGGTGTCAAAGTTTAGACTGATATTGACAGACATGGTATCAACTGAATGAGATGGAAAGGTAATTGAATAAACAATCAATGTGAGGTTGGTCCAACAGCTTCAATGAAAATGAAACTTTCTAAGGCCTAGTTTGTTTTTTGAAAATAATTTTATTTGTTTTTCTTTTATACCATAAATTAGTCTATTAAAATTGATATTAAGAAAAATTGGATTTCAAGCTTTAAAAGGAATGCACTTCAAACTCTCAAACCAGTTTAAATGAGTTAACTTTTTTAGTTTTTTTGCTGTGAGATTTAATATGATGTAAGATTTATAGTGAACAATTATGACAGAGAATATACAATACCGATTAAGAAAAATGTCTTATTTAAAATAATACATGTATATAAATGAAAATTATACATAAATGAAAGGTAATCGGGTAATAAATTGCGCCGCTAGACCTTAAAAGTAAAATAGAAAACTAAATTTCTAAAAATAGTAAACATGTTTTTCCTTAAAAAAAATTATTAAACATGTTTTGGAAAATTATAAAAGAAAGTAGTAGATAAAGACTAGATCCATATCTCTTTATGTAAAAGTTGAAGTTAAAATGAAAATATGAAACACACAAAAATAAACGTGTCTTAAACATTTAATATTGAGATAGTAATTCTAAGTTATGAATTTAGAATCTTCTCCATTTCACAAAAGAAATAAAAAAAATTCATTTGAAGAGAGATAAGCGCAAAGAACTTCAAAATAGTTAATAAAAAATTTTATGATGGCAGGACACATTTGATGGTGAAATCTATTATTTATTTTTATGTTTGTCTTTTTTAACTAGAACATTTTATTAAAAGAAAGATCACAATTCGGTAATTTAATACAATTTTTTTAAAATTCACTTTTATTACAACATTTTTGGTTAGTATATTATCAGATGATCCGTAAATATAAGTTATTGATTTTCTTCTTCTTCTGGGCATTCTCTTTCTAATACTCTTTATAACACTCATTTTTTTTTATTAAGTGAAATCAATCTTAATCTTGACATCAGATATGTTGGCGCCGGCGTTTATGTTGCTGTTCTCCGATGGTCCTGCGTGTTTTGTTGGTTGTTTTTGTTCGTTTTTCAAACGGCGGCGGCTTCGTTTTCAACAGTTGTGCGTTTTTATTTTGTTTTCGTTCCTTTTTTGTTGTTGTATCGATCTAGGTTTTCTTTGGACCTTCTCAATCCGGATCTGACAGTTTTGCATTGGTGGTGAAAGGAGGTGAATGTGGTGATGTTTTCCATGAGTTATATGGGTGATGTAGTGGTGGTTAGGGTGGAGGTTTTGTGTCGTGGTGGTGATGTGCTTTGTTTGAGTGGGGGGTTTTTGTGTTGTGGTGGTGGTGGTGCAGTGGTGGATTTTAGGTGATGATAGAGTGTCTTCGATGGTACAACGGAAATGGTGGTGAAAGGTGGTCGATGGTGCGGCGGTCCGTGGTGGGCTGGTGGTGAAAGGTGGTTTTTGGAGTGTTCTCATGGAGGTTGTATCTTGGCTATGTGGACGTGTTGGTGGCTCACCAGATGACTATGTGACGGTGGTGAGGTAAGTCTCGGTTTTGGTGGTAAGAGGAGGTGATGGTGGTGGTTTTGGCACTGTAGATGTGGCGGTGCTGTTTTCTTCCTTGCGGGTGCTGAGTTTGCGGCTGTTAGAAAACGCAGGTTGTCTGGTGTTTTTTGTGTGGTGGTTGTTTCTTCCGATCTAGATCTATGTGGAGGAGGTGTTGGTGGTGTGAGGTGGTGATGTAGGCCATGTTTTTTGTGGTGCGAGGAAGTGCCGATGGGTCCTTAGCGGTTGGGTTTGATCATAACCTTCTCATCCGGTTCGACTACTCTATTATCTGGGGGTTTGTCGATGAGGATCGATGGTGTTGCTGCTGTGAAGGTGAATTTTGTTGTTGCGCTGGTTGTTGTAAAAGGTGGATTCGTTAAGGTGACATCGATTGTTGTTGTGGTGAAGGTGGTTGTTGTTGTTTCAATTGTTATAGTTACCGATTGTTTTTCAAAGGTTGTTGGTTGTTGTGTTGGTTCATGACGTTGCTGTTTGGGGGTTGTGTGCGAGCAGAGGAATGCAGGTGGTGGAATGATGTTTGTTAAGGTTTTTTTTTATATATATATTTTTTTATGTATGGTGGGTGAGGGTTTTGATACAACTTTTGTTTTTCTTTATATGTTGCTACTTTTCGACTCTTAGTCTAGAATTCCTTGTGCTTGTTAGGATTCATTGTGATTTTAATAAATTCCATTTTGACTTCTTCAAAAACAAAATCTTAGTCTTAAACTTTAAAAATGTGTTATACATAAAATGGTGAGACTAATATAAGTTCCTAAAAGATTATTTTGGAAAAAATGTGTTCTAACATTTCTCACAACTAAATTATAAAGTGTTAGAGTTTGAAAAAGTATATCTCAATAATGAGACAATAGTTTGAAGATTGCTAAACAGGCCCCAAGGAACATAACGTTGGATATACATTTTTTTGCTTAGAATTCTATTGGAAAATCTAGCTTCATATGGTTGTTTTCCTGCAATAAGGTTGTTTTCCTGGAATTTTAAGCATTTCAGCAAAAACCCAACACATCAATAAAAATTGGACTATTATTTTTCCCACCTAATGAGATTCTCACGCGCCCTATTTTTTTTTTCTTTTCAAAACTGCCCTTCGAATTTTATAATTCGAAAAGAGTTAGGATCATAAAATCAGAAACCTCCTTATATATAACACGAAATCAGAAACTTCCTCATTTCCACAGTTTCTACAAACACCCTAAAGCTTCTCTCTCCCATCCCTATATAAAATGGACTACTTGTTCACTCACCAGTACGTTGATTGTTAGTATACTCATGTTATTCACTTTGCTGCAGGCTTGAGTATTTTAGCACTTTAGGGGTATTAGTGCAAGGGATGTATGGGTTGGATATGAGGACCATCACCATCCACATGCTATGATGTTTCTCCCATCCAGGGGTCAAGCTGAACCTGATCCATACAGAACGCGTCTCGATTCGCTGAATATGACAGGGTGTTTACATGTCCCCAAATGCTGAACACCGTCACATATGTCCGTTCGAGCGGATAAGTCTTTACTCTGGAATCTGGATGACTCATATACGAGTCTCGTAGGGTGCGATATCTGTCATAGCGGGTGCTTCGCTAGTTTGATTTTTTCCAAATAGTCCCCAGACATCCATGTGACAGTGTATCTCCCCAAACGACCTTATCGAAGATCAGTTACCGCTATGTGCACTATCTTAATCATATGCTTAGAGATCAGGACTTGGGGCTTTCTGTTGTGACTAGTGTTGAGGCGGCACATGGATACATAAAATTGTTTTATTTCATTTCACATCTACACCTCATACTTCTGGACGAGGCTGTTCATATCCCGATGCCAGTCGAGTAGGAGGCCCTTGATGAGGCTGATGTTGAGCAGAAGGGAGAGCATGGGTACCTAGAGCTGACCGGAAGATTGGGCCGTATCAGAGGTCATGTATAATCTGTCACGACCAATGGGGTGGTGGAGAGAGGGACTGCTGGATGGAATAGCTTGGAATCAATTATGGCGGAGGTTCATGAGGGCGGGTTTATCGTCGTAGGCGTGGTAGGGATGACAGGAGTCTTTGGACTTAGTTTTATAGTGTTGTAATATTTTGAACAAATTTGATGTTTTTAGGCTTTATGTTTGAATATTTGGTTTTAGTTTGTAACAAATCGTTTGTTATGAGTGCAAGAAGCCATGACATTTCAAATCAAAATGTCCAAACTTGAATAGGAGAAGCCATGTAATGTAAGAGCAAATTCAAAGGCAATAAAAAGAGTCTTGGGGGAATGTGGGATGACTCTGAAGCATCGCCAAAGGAAGATGAAGAGCATGCTAACGTGACTCTTATAACAAGTATTCATTCAAACAATAGTGAAGAAGACAACGATGAGGCAAGTTCCAAAATTTCACATGTTCATTTATTATTATTATTACTAAGCAAATTTAAAAGAACCAATTCAAAATATAAAAACTTGAAACAATATTATGTTTGAATTTGAATCTTTAAAAGAAGAAAATCTATCTTTTAAAATAATGCTCCAAACTGTCTTTAAGGCCTAGTTCAATTGGCAAATGTCATATTTGGACACCTTCATCCGAGTTTGAACCCTAAACCTCATAGCTGTGCGTGTGAGTTTCGATGAAGATTGCCACTTCGTCTACACAAAAAAAAAAATCAAACTCCAAATAAATATTCGTGAACACCAAAACAATACTGACAATATTAATAATTGATGTTAAGAAAACACGATTAATAGGAGTGCTCCTGAGTCCGCATAACCCGTTCAATTCAATACTCCTAACTTGGACATGAAACCTCGGAATTAAACTTTATGAAAGTGATTTGTAAGAGGGTTTGACAATTTTTGACTAGACTTCACATGAATTAAATAAAAAAAACCACTTTGCACATGTTCTCGAAGAAGTGACAATCTATGTCAATATCCTTTGAATTCTCATTTGTAGTTGGATTGTTGGCATTGGCAAGTTGTATGGCTGACTTGCTATCACACAGAACCATATATAGATGTAGACATATCAATTTCAAAATCTCTAAGGAGCTGTTTAATCCATAACAACTCATTGGTTACAACTGCTAAAGCACGATACTCAGCCTCAGTTGATGAACGTGACTTTGTTGATTGTTTCCTTGACTTCCAAGCAATCAAGGATTCTCCAAGATAGATGCAAAAACAATTGCTTGACTTCCTAGTTACTTGGCAACTACCCCAATGATCACCCACGTATGTTGTAACTCGAAGTGCTACAAAATTATTACCCGAGCCTTTGTAAATAATGAATGGTCTGCAAAATTTTGTTTGAATCCCAATTTGAAGATTGTGAAACTGAATTTTTTAAACCATTGTCTGGAAGCTGTCTAAGTCCATATAAAGTGACTTATTCAACTTGTAAACTTGGTGTGAAGTCTCCCTTTGACTTAGATAGCCTTAAGGGAGAGTCATATACAATTCCTCATGGAGTTCACCATTAAGAAATGTATTATTTATATCCAATTGAAGAAAGTGCCAACCCTTATGAGCAGTCAATGAGAGAAGAATCCGAACATATGTTAACTTTGCACAGGGAAAAATTGTCTAGAAAATCTATACCAGTTCGTTGAGAAAAAACCTTGACCGACAAGCCTCGCCTTAGATATATGTCTAAGAAACCATAATATTTATACTTCACCTTTTATACCCATTTGCAACCTACAAATGCGTTTGTCGGGGAATATGCATGATGGTCCAAGCATCATTTGCTCCCAAAACAGCCAATTCTTCAGCCATTGTTCAAAAATAGAAGAAACATGAAGGACAAAGGACTTATAGGAAGGCAGGGTTGAGTTGGTTCAATAGGAGGGACATGGTCAAGAGATGAAGGATTAGGCTCAAATGATGGTTTAGGAATGACCGTATGAGGCTCAAATAATGGGTGTTTGGTTTTGGTGTAACATTATGATAGGGAAGTGTCATTTCAAGAAATTTCACATTCCTAGAGAGTAGAGACAATGAAATTTCTAGCTTGTGGATCAAATAATTTGTATCCTTCGGCACCTAAAGGATATCCCATGAAAACACAAGGTTTAACTCTATTGATCAGATTTGAACAATAACTCATATGAGTAAATGATGAGGAATTCTACCACTGAGTTTTGTTGAGGCCTATGAGGGCAAGAAAATTAAAGAAGTGCATGTTGCAAGGAAGAGGTTAGGGAGAGTTCTTTTGCATTATATGTCTGAATGGCTTTGATTTGTTCCTCTAATAGTTCATTTTTAAAACACTTCAAACATTATACTTTTGAATAAAAGAATAAAATCTATATTGAAATATCATCGAAATCGTTTTATTTCTAAATAAAATAATTTTAATTATTTATTTTTGATGTAATATCCTTGGAACATTTGTTAAGGAAACAAAAAGAGTAAATTTGTAATTTTTTTTTGACAAAAAAAAAGTAATTTTGTATTGAAAATGACATTTTTTTTTATATTTTTAAAAGATTGACTACATAAATTCCAATACATTTTTACTCTAAAAAAACAATTCTAATATATTTTTCCTATATTTATTTCTTAACAAGTGTCCTAAACACATTTTCTTTGATGTTAATTGTGTATGAATTAGGTTAACAAAGCTCATGATGAACTCTTGTTGAGACCCGTCAACTCAATTATGATGTCCGCAAATGAAAACACCTCTACAAAACCAAATGCAACTAACTAATTACCCCCTCTTAAATAAAACAAAAACTAATTACTCCATCCATTCCTAATTATAACCCATTTGAAAAAAAGTTTTGTCCTTAAATATAAGTTTTTATGCAAATTATTAGGTATATTTATTTTCTTGAAAAAGTATTAGGTATATTTTTGCCCCCCCAATCATACTCCTTATTATCTTTTTTTATTTTTAGCAAAAGCTATATTAAGTCATTTCATTCATAATTAAGGAGTACAAAGTAGAAGGTACAACATTAAAAATATGAGGGTTAGGATGACATAAGGAAGCTCTAGCAATACTATGAACAACCCTATTAGCTTGCCTCCGAACATATGACACTGAAAAGTCGGGTCTATTGAGCAAGAGACTCTTACATTGAGATATGAGATCACCAAATTCATTTTGAGGGATATTATTGATAGAAAGTGCATCAGGTATTGTTTTGCAATCAGTTTCAAACCTGACAGCTTGCATTCAAGTTGATATGGCCTCTTTGATAGCTTCCAACAAGCCGATGATTTCAGCTTCTAGGACCGTATGGGAGGAATAATAATAAGCAGATTTGCCAAGAATGAGTACACCCGAAGAGTTTCTGAAGCATATAACATACCCCATGATTGAGTTATTATTGAAGAAAGCGGCGTCTACATTACATTTGATTGTGCCCTCCGGCGGTCTACTCCAAGTAAGAGAGGTATCCACATTATTCATTGGTAACTTTACTCTTTGCATACAACTCCATTCATTAATTCTAGTCTTTGCTCGTGTAACGATGAATCCCGAGGAGTTGTCTATGTCTTCCCAAAGTTTTGAATTTCGGTTCTTCCATAGACTCCACAAGATCGTAGCTACCAAGGATTGTTGCCGCAAGGACAATCTGTTCAATAATTCAAAGAGCATAACAGAAACGTTATGTGCCATTAAGAGCAAATTCTTGACGAGAGAGTGCAGGCCAATTTGCTTCCAACAATTTGACGCGTTGGAGCAAACGAAAAACATATGCATATGTGATTCAACTAAGGTACCGTAACAAACACAAGTTTCCTCGCAAGGGATGCCTCGAGTGAGAAGATTTACTCTAGTAGGCAAGCATTGATGAGCAAGGTGCCACATGAAGGATCAAATACGGGGTGGAATTCTCAAGTTCCAAATAGTATTCCAGCTTAGATTATTGCGGACAGGGGTGGCAGCAAGAAGCAAGTCAGAGCAGATCCGATAAGCTGATTTGACGGTGTATGTACCATCTATCGTGGCTTTCCAAATTCGAATATCAGAACTGGAACAAGCAAAGAGTGGAGTTGACAAAATGGCAGCAGCGTCCGCGTCATTAAAAAGAGATTTCACCAAAGTAGTTTCCCAAGAGTTCAAGTCGGCACTCAACAAAGAATTTACCGTACGATCTTCTTGGTGTAACGGCGGTGAAGTGGATGGTTTGAGAGAGGGAAGGTTGCGGATCCATGACATACTCCAAACATTAATCTTATAACCATCTCCAATCTTCTATCTATGGCCCAAAGTAAGTAAGGATTGAGTACTCCATAAGCTCCTCCAAGTATAGCTTGGATTATGACCGAGGGTTGCATCCAAGAAGTCCCGTCTAGGGAAATATTTAGCTTTGAGGATTCTGGTGAGTAAAGAGGAGGAGTCGGATAAGAGTTTCCAACCTTGCTTGCCGAGCATAGATTTGAAAGCTTCCAAATTTCGAAAGCCAAGGCTACCTAGACTTTTGTGAAGTGTGAGATAATCCCAACGCATCCAATTGATGCCTCGTCGACCACTTATCTTAGAAGATGAAAAATTAGACATATTAACATACAAATGATATTTACAGATAATATGAAAACATTAAATTCATTATCCATTTTTGTTAATATATTCCAAATAAAATTAAAGCTACTTATAAAAAAAAGACGTCAAAGTATTATTCTTTTTCTAATAAATAATTTGCACATTATCCCCGTGAGCTTAACTCAGTTGATAAATATATTTTATATGCAGGGGTCAGAGTTCGAACCCTGAACACTCCACTACTCCACAATTAAATTTTGTGAACTTGACAAAAAAAAATAAATAATAATTTGCACATTTAACTATCATCAATACTCACGTGCTTTCTGTTTTATAATATGTTTTGTTATTCATTTGTCTCAAGGTAGAGGAATCATAAATCCATTTCGAGAAATCCTTACATGAAAACTCACCTAAGAGTTAATTTTTAGGAACAACCAATTAAAACACTACAACACATAATTTTTAAAAAAAAAAATTAAATTAAAAAGTGGAAACTGTTTCAGTTTCTCTCTCTTCCATCAACCATTTTTTACTTTCTCTCTCTTCCATCAACCATTTTTTCTGTAGATGATGGTCTATTCACAAAGACCCAATCTATCCTTCACATAATCGCAGCACTCGATCATATGCTTCCGCGACAAATCAATCTTGTCTTTAAGTATGAAAAATTAAAATTGATGTTTTTTTTTATCAAAAATCTCAACCAAAAAAACAAACAAATTTTAGAACCAAGATATACTCTAAATATAGCAATGTTAATGTTAATTATCGTAGTAGAATAATGCGTGTAGAATGAAAAGTGTGTCACTTAGAAAGTATTGTTATTGTGTATTAAAAAAATCTCATTTACTATAAAAAAAATCACATTCAGACACAATATTTACTATTTAGGTGTGCAGATAGATGAGAATGGTTTAGTATGAAGTGAAATGTTACTTTTTCAGTTTGATTTAAGAATAACTTCAAATAGGAAATAGGAAAAAGATGACGATCTGGTGTCAATAATAGGAAGAAAAATATGGTTGATTGAAATAGTAGGAAGAAAAAAAAGTTGATTGAAGAGAGAGAAAAGAAACGGTTTGTACTTTTTAATTAATTTAATATATTTTTTTAATTTTTAATGTGTTGTAACGTTTTAATTGGTTGTTCCTAAAAATTAGTTCTTAGGTTCGTTTTCATGTAAGTATTTCTTATCCATTTCCTTACGCAATTCGTATGGTGCTTAAATAATACTACCGTGTTTGTAAAAATAATAATTGACTCGATCTGTCTTAAATTATAAAATGCTATAAGAAAAAAATTATCTCTAATTATAAGTCGTTTTATAATAACAATGAAACATCAATATAATTTTTTTTCTGTCACACCTTTAATTTTTTATTATTCTTTTAATTCTTTTAAGTACAACAAGTAAGTAAAACATGTTATAAATATTGCTTAAAAAAAGATATATACCACATACCTCACTTAAATATTTTGCAACTCAAAAAGTAAGAAAAGCACAATTTAAATAAAGTTATAATAAAGTATATATGAGTGAATCTTTGTATAAATTAATAAATATTGTTGGCCTCTAATTTTTTTTTCTTTTTTCTAAGACGTTGTTTTAAAGTCCACTTATGTTTGGGAGTTTGGAAGGGAGGGGAGAGGAAGGAAAGGTTTTGAGGGGTGGAAAATATGAGGGAAAATGGAAAAATTTTGAGGGGTGAAAAATATGAGGGAAAATGAAAAAATCTTTCAAATTTTTTGAAAGAGAAGTTTTTTAGAGAATGATAAATTAATGCATATGATTACTATATTTTTAATTTAAAAAAATATTATAACAACATAAATTAAATTTGAAGAATTCATATAAACCCTTCAAAACCCTCCAAAACCCTCCTCCAATACAATTGTTTAGTTCCCCCCAAACGAGGAGGGTTTTGTATTATGCATAAAAGTTAACCCCCGAAGCCATGCCCTCCTATTTTTCTCTATTTCTTCACTTGCTCATTCTTTTCTTTCGCAAACCTTCCCTTCCCTTCCCCTCCAAACTCGTAAACAAAGTCTTAATATCTCAATCTGTGTTCAGTTAATCCTAGTCATTCATAAAAAAATTCTCAAATAGTATAACCTTTATTTTCTAATGATACTTTTATACATGTGAAACAAATGTCTATGAATGATAGTTTTGAAGAAGCATTTCTTTTTATGAGACTAAGAAATATAGGCACTTAACGAAATTATTTAGGGAATGTGAAATTGGTTACATTTGGTTTATAATCACCACGGGAGTACTATATTATTATCATTGCTTTCACTCAAATTTTCACCACAAAAAAGACTTTGATTATGTTGATTCTAATAACATCATATATCCTTGCTTGTTGTCTGAACCATACAGATATAAAAGGGAAAAACCGATTGCTTTCATAAACGGCAAGTTCAACAACTAAAATATGGAGTGTTGTGAAATCTAAACCTTGATTAAATAATTAATCCATGTACTTTTTCACTCGTGTGTGGATCAAGGTAAAATTATGAATATGTTAACGAATGCTAATAAGGACCTTCTATATAGTATATTATTATATATGAATGCTGTAAGCACTGGTTCAGAAAATAAAAATTGATTGGATTAGTACTATGATAATTCAACTTGGGTCCTATATCATACTACCTCTATCTTTGATTATCAAAAACTAAAGAAAAATGATTTCAAAATTTTATTGTGTATTGAACAGCACGGACATGTGTCGTGTCCGACACCGACACGACACCGACACATATAATTATACTGAATTATGTGATTTTCTCAAATTATTAACGGTGTCGCATGTCAGTGTCCGTATCGTGTCCGGTTTCTGTGTCTGTATCCATACTCCGTAGGTATTGAATCAATTTCCAGTACTAATTGTAATTGATAGCAGCATGTGAAACTGAGGGGGGAAATGGGACTCGTTTAGTGCCTTGGGAGACAATTGACAGTGTTTGAGAAGTGTTGCACAAGCTCTTTTTCTTTTTCCCCTTCTTTTCTGATGAATTTGCACTAGCTCTTATGATTCATGGAAAAAGAGACTTGTCATGTAGCCAAACAAGTTAAGGAGTACTTTTTGTTCTTATTTTCAATTTTGCTTTTGTTCTTGAGAAATCGGCATCAACTTTAGAAATGGCTACAATTTTGAAAGAAAAAAGACTCCATTTTTTCTAGTACTAACTCAAGAAAAAGAAGACTCCAATGTTGATTTAAAAAAAATTGCAATTTTTCCCTCTAAATGATTGTTAGTGCTTCCTTAATCTATCAAAATAATTATTATCCTTCTTTAGTTTCTTTCTCTCCCTCTCTTATTATTTGCCTCAAATAGGACTCAATGAGTAATAACTTGAGGAAATTATACTCTAAAGTCCAAGGAAAGTGCAACAAGAAAGCAAAATGTAATACTTAGGACAAGTTTCACAAGTTATGGGACCTTAATCATGTGAAATTCATTTGATAGCAAAAGAATGGAAGGTCTTGCTTTTGTTTTAAACAAACCCCCCATCAAAGTCTAAATGTGTTGTACATAACGTCTGAAAATGGGTTACCATAGTTTAAGTTTTAACTCTTGCATTTTTCTACCTCTACTCTCAACTACTTACACCAAATAAAAAGTAGTAGGTGGCTTCACAAGCAAGGCACTTTTCCATAACCCGTAATTGATGGTGGGGAGTGGGAGATTACATTTCCACATGGAATTCTTAGGTATCACTCACTCCTCAAAGTTTTGATCATAGCATAGCATGACTAGTTTTGGAGGGAACGAGAACATGGGTTACATACCCCACACCCCCTTTTCTTACTTTTTCTTTAGTCACTCTCAAGGTTCAACTAATAACTAATTTTTCAAAAGCATATATAGTCAACATTACCATCCCACAAAGTGGGATTTAAATGATTTGTACACATGGAGGCATAGATCTTATTTGTTAAATGTAGATCCAACGATTAATATTTTGACACGTGCGCATTTATAACGTTGATTTGGTTAAGTTCAATATGAATTGTTCGATTTTTATTTGACGGTCGAGATTACTTACTGTGCTTATTTTCATTGTTCATTTATGTGTAATCGAACGTTCACTTATTTCGTCAATTCATAACTTCACTAATATCACAATGAAATTAAATCTCAGGGATGCACGAAAAATATACGCAATGCTTAACCAAACACACATTACATAAAGTGAAATTGATCCAAAAATTTATAATTAATTTTAACATGATTGTGTTCAAATAAAATTGATTTTGTCTCTATAATTTTTTTAGCCTCAAATTAATAGTTCAACATTAATAATTTTATATTCAATTCACTTTTAAACAAAATCAATATTACAAAATCGATTCATTTAAAATCAATTTTCCTTGCTATCAAACCCAATACACTTAAATATTTTCCTTCTTTACATAGAATATGGGTCCCACAAAGTCTATGTCACTCATTTTAACCACTTTCTTTTTCAGTTTCTCTTTACCATCCTCTTACCCCTCCTTAACCTTTTATATATACATTCCCTCTTGTGAAGTTAAAAACCATAATACATTCCACACACACACACACAAACACTTTCTTCAACTTACCAACCATGGATTGGTTCTCTTGGCTTTCAAAAACAGACCTTGATCCATCTCTTGTGTATGAGTATGGTCTCACTTTTGCACACAATGAGCTAGAACAAGAAGACATGGTTTACTTCAACCATGAATTTCTCCAAAGCATGGGAATTTCCATAGCCAAACACAGGTTAGAAATTCTCAAACTTGCAAGAAAAGAAAAAGCAAAGAGACAACCACCAAGACCAATGGCAAAGATCATGGGAGCAATCAAAAAGACAAAAAAGTGCTTAGGTAACTACATAATGAGAAAGTTGGTTACATGTGAAGAATCAAATTCAGCTCTTGTTGTTGTTCCAACATCAAGGGCTAGTACTAGTAGTTATTATGGAACAAGATCATCATGGAAGAGTTCTGTGGTGAAGAGGAATAAGAAGTTGAAGGTGGATAAACAAGAGAGGCTGTTGCTTACAAATGGAAGCCCTAGTCCTTCAATGATGCCTGCTCTTGCTCTTGATAGTTTTTGTAGTACTCCTATGGTTTATCATTTTCATGAAGGAAAGATGAAAGGAGATGATCATGATAACAATGGTTATTGGTCAGCTGCTGTAGAAGATATCAGGTGGGATACTATGTTCCAAGATCTAAAACCAAACTAAAACTTTTTAATTTCACATTTTTTTAATTAATTTTTCATTTATTTTTTGGGATCCTAATTATTTTAGTCCCAAATTTTAAGTGAATATTTGAAACTACGACAGACAGTTAAGTAATTAACTTGAGGTGGATTTGAAACGGAAACTCCAGGTTGGACTTGGAGCTTCTATTATGATGTGTCTGGAGATGTGAAATCTTCGTAGCTCCAGACATGTTTTATATAGGTTGGTGAGAGATGTGTTTTTTGTGTTCTTCCACCATATAGATTTGAATGTGTTTTTGTTGCTTTTTTGGTTTTTGAATTAGTGGTGTGGATCATGCGGATGGATAACTTTAGCACCTGTCTGTTTGAATAAGGAGGTTTGTCTACTTTTGCTTTTGAATGTTCGTGACTTTTTAGCTTTGATAGGGGAAATTTGGATTAGTTTAGCGTAATTGTGGGAAGAGAATGATTGAGGTAGGTGCTTAGTTTTATTTATAGCAAATTTGAAGTCCAAACAATTAGGTTTGTTGGGTACACCACTTGACAATGACATGATGTATTGTACTCTTTTATGGTTTTTTGACAATATACACATTGACAAAGTATATTTAATAGCTAATTAATGTCTTGCCTTAAGGCCTTCGTATTCTTGTGTTTGTATTGTGGAATAAACCTTTCTCCCAATGAGCAATTGACTATTTTATTTGTTTTCAACTATATATGTGTTGAACTTCCCATCTTAAATTAAAATAGTGTTTAAATTAAACTTGTAAGTCAATCTAGAAAAAATGTAAACAGCACAAAATTAAATATTATTAGATGTTTTTAATCTTTTGTAAAAAAAGCTCAAATTGAATTAGATTTTTGAGTATTTTTTCAAAATCCAACAAACCGCGTATATAATTTTTAATTCTTATTTGTTTTTATTAGTATAAAATAAAATATTACATCAAGTCTCTGTGAGCATAGTTTCAGGGACATGCATTGTTATATGCAGGGGTCGTGGTTCGAACCCCGGAGACCCCACTTATTCACCTTGAAAAAAATGAATTTTATCCACTAGCCTACTAAATCAAAAATAAAATAAAATATTACATCAATATATATATATATATATATTTTTTAGTTTTTAATTTCTTTAATAAGACAAATTATATGATACACCCAAAGATTTGAGTGTATTGGTACACCAAATCAATAAATTAATAGTTTAATGTGTTAATTTTTGAAGAGAAAAATTGTTTTCTATTACCTATAATTATAATAATTAAATCTTATTTACCAAAAATATCGAAATTTGTTTAATGCTTATAAATTAATAGTTTAATGCTTATAAATTAGTTCAATCGAAATTTGATTCAATCTAAACTGTTTTGGATTCAATCATATTTAGTTATGTAGTCACTCAAACTGAATCATAAGCATGATTTTAAGTTTCAAATCATATAATTTTTTGTCTTAAAATCGATCGGAGACAACTCTCATTTATGAATTATCTCGTATAGTTGTATTGTCAAAAAAAACTCTTAGAAAAGAGTTATGTATAAGCTCAAATTGTAAGATGGTGTAGAATCTTATCTTAGACATTTCATAGGTTACACCCTTTATCTCAGGTTACCTTGCCGATGCCATGTCCCACGTACTTGTATGTGTATGAGATCCACATTGACTATTCATATGGACACTAACTTTTTTATGTTGAATTAAGCATAAACTCAAATTCTAAAAATACCATTAACAACATCATTGTGGTTTAACTCTGAACCATTCAACATGCAAAAGAAGGGAAACCATGAAACAGCCTCTGCCCTACACATGTGACAGAACAATATCCATTTATTATCTCAAAAGATATTATTGTTAGCACTTCAGACAACACAACCAAGCTCACTTTTGTTTAGAAACATTATGAATTGAACACTAAGGACCCCATGTTTGTTCTTTCTTGTAATCATTAGTCTACCATTTACCATTACTTCTATCTGAAGTTACTTTTTTCTTCACTTGGCAATAGGGAAATGGACTTCCTAATCTCAACCGTTCGATCTAAATCAACAAACGAGATCGTTTAACCGTGTAAAATTGATTCTATAATCTAAATTGTCCAATCTTAATTCAATGGTAAGGATAATTACTGTGTGAAACTACATTTTTATTCCAAACAAACAATATTAGATTACCTAAAGGAAGGAAAACAGCACACATGATAACATAGGCAAACAAAATATTATTTTCTACGAAGTTAAAAATATCAAGTACATAATACAATTTTTCAGGAAACAAAACAAATCACATTACAATATAAACTTTAATTTTTAAAACATGTATGAATCAATACAAATTTAATTTTGATAATAATTTACAAAAAAATACACATCTTATTTAGATTGATTTAAAAAAAAAACTGCCGATGTAAAAAGGGCAAGCAATTTTGCCAAAAACGAGCATAACACGATTTAATCAAACCGTTTTTTTTAAGAAGGATTTTATAAAATAAAATAAAAACTAATGATTTAGATAGTATAAAGAGGGTAGATAAACTGTAATCTATCATACAACTCTACCAAATAGGCCAACCATGACAACCTTTATAAATTTAATAATTTGCCACAAGTATAGATAAAGATTGAAAACTTCATGGTATGCAATAAACGGTTTTATATGACTTAGGATCCTATCCATTACTCAAGAAATGAATGACTCCATTTGAAGAGAGAAAGACACAATAATTTAAAGAAATTGAAATAATTAACAAAATTTGATACATAATCTCTCATGTGTCTTTTTATAAATGGAGCTCTCTATTTCGTTTAAGAAATGGAGAGGATTCTAATTTGCTAGTATCTATATCCAATAAATAACAGGTTTGTTGCTAGTTGAAATATAATAATGTTTGAAACCTCCTAGGCCAAAAATAAAAAGGTCTTCATATAATGTTTGCCCCTATTTAAGAATCATTCATTATGCAGCCAACAAATCCTCCCAAGTCGTGAACTCCTGCCAATCTCCATGCTTAGAGCTGAATGTTCCTCCACCAAATTGTTGTGCATACTCGGAAATAACACCGCGAACAGAAGCATCCCAAGTCTTTGCTATATCCGTAAGGGACATAGGTTGTGATAAATTACGCAAGGACATGCTAAACTTCACTTTTGCTTTCTCTGAAAGATCTTCATTCCCCTTACTGCCATAATATATATAATAACACTATGCATTAGAAACATTTCTCAGCAAATTTAAAGGTAAGGGTGAAAAGTGATACATGCATTGTGTAGATTGCCACTATTTGGAAGAGAAAATACAAAACATTTTGGATCCGAAATTAGCAAAATTAAAGCATGCGGGGCTAAAATGTTCCATTATCTCACCGGGATTCAACTGGAAACTTGTCTATGAATATGGGAGAACAATTAGGATAGTTTGGAGGAACCAGCAAGCGCAGAGGCTGAATAGGTGACTGTAAGTTGATAAAACACAAATAAGGCTAACAAAATAAAAAAACAATAAAAGCTATAAAAAAAAAAAAAAACAGTTGCAAAATCTGGGAGTCCATACCTGTAGTGAAGCATATTGAGATTTTAAAGATGGGCTGAGAGACACAGGAATGAAAGAACATTTGACAATGGTCCCATGTACCCAATCAGCAGCAGCAGCAGCAGCTGCAGTTGAATCAACATCTTCATTACTTATGTCTACTGTTGTGTCAATAAGTCGGCGATTAATTTGCTGTATTTCTTCCAAAAGGGCATGATTAACCTGCCACAGTACACAAACTCTATCAGAACCAAAGACTAAAACATCAGATCGGTTAAGAGAAAATTTGGAGCTACATAGTAGTGTCGTAGCAATGACAGAAGTGTATTCAAATCATCATACTAGTTAAACAAGTTTTAATCGGTATCCAGATTGAGTGAATGATCTCAATCTGAATGATAATTCTTGGATGGGTATCCAGATTGAATGAATGACCTCAATCTTTACTACAAGGGTTTCCCCTTCGACATCAGAGCTACTATGTTTACTCAAATGCTTATCAAGCTGAAGCATCTCCCTCTTCCTTTACATCTTATTTATTTGGTAGCTAATACTCTTAACCTAACCAGCTAACTACTTTAACTGTCCCTAACTATTCTCTTCTGTCCTGGTAGAATATAAAGTAAAGTAACACTCTGAAGCATGCGTACTCCAAAAGTGGTGTACCGGGTACACGTACGGTACTCATACCTAAGTACTGAACTGTACCCATTTTTACTTGATTCATCGTGGTGGGTACTGCAAAAACAAACTGATGATAGAAAAATAGAAGAAATTATTTTGATTTTTTATTTTATTTCAATTCTCTCTCTTTCTTTTGATGAAAATAGTGGAGTGGAGGAGATGAACAAAAAAAGTAAATCTATGACGCAACATAATGATAGAAGTGTGATTAAACACATGATTAAAATATGAAGAGTTATACTATTTTTATTATAATAATTGATTTTTTTTCTAAGCATGTTTTTACAACAACAATGGTAGTAATTTACGCGTAAAATATTTTTTTGATGTTTTATATTAGCGTACCCATACCTTCATTTTTTTTAGATTTGATGTCTTTACGTACCGGTACCCATACCTATGCATCATAACACTTGAATATTCAATTAGGAAGGGCTGTAGAAAAGAAGGGTGCAATAATGATGTAGATAATAGGTAAATGCGTCTATAATCCAATCTCATACCCGTACAACTCACTATATACAGCCAATGACAAAGATCCCAGACAGTAAAAGATATTGTTGTATCAACTATAAAATTAAATGTAATAAATAAAAACATGTAATTTACTACCTTAGCCTTTGCAGACGACTCCTGCTGAGAAGCCTCTGAAGCAGATAACTGCTTAAGATTATCATTCATGCTTCCAGCAGATGGCCCAACATCCAACGTTTTACCACGTACGTGGCGCTTAAACTTCCTGATTACATTAGTAGTACCACCATCTTGAGTAATAAAACTTCTAGCCTGAAGACGACAATTAGTCATGGAAACCAAATCCTCACCAACAGCTGCTCTGGATCCATTACCTGGAGCTGATCCTGATATCCTATCACTCATGCTAACAACTGAACTAATATCATTGACAGCAGCAGTTAATGTCTCAGTAGACATTGATTGCACCTGGAATCATCATTTGTACATAAATTTATCATATATGACTCCAAACATAAGACAAAAATGTAATTAAAGAACCTTTTCTCTCTCTAATTTGTGATATCTAATAAAATTTTAGCATGCGCAACAACTGAATAAGTTAGCATGAAGCACATACACTCATTGGATTATGCGTTTCTCAGTGCCTGACATATGCTGGTGTCTGAAACTCATATAACATGTGTCAAACAACCAAGACAAGTGTCCCAAAAATAACTTTTTATTCCTTACTTTGACACACCTTAGACACTTCTCAGACTCGTCTACAGTAATAATGGACACCTATTCTATGTTTTTCCTAAAACAAATAGAACAATTAAAGCTTTTAAAAGCAATATATTAGTTCTCAATAGTGTGTGTGTGTGTCGGTATTGTGTCTGGTGTTCATGCTTTAGAAGTAGCATATGAAAGGTTTGCTAGACTAACCGCTCTGATTAGACGATCAATAGGCTGATCTGCAGTCGGCTTCCCAGAAGTAGCACCTACAGCATTACAAAATGTACCATCTGGACCACTGAATTCTGCCAATAAAGGAGAGGCTGATATCCCAGGAGTCCCAATGGCAAGGGATTGAGCTGGTGCTGCTACACTCTGTCCAACATTTGCAGCATTTGACGATGAAACACCAGGAATGGGCTTCTCAGAGTCTCCTAGCATAGGAGATGGAGCCATGGGAGGTGAAGGAGTAGGGACCCCAAATGGTGAATTAGAAGATTGCAGAGGAGTTCCAACTTTTGTTAGAGACAGGAGATGAGTTTGTTGGTCAACTTGGGGAGATGAATTATGTGGAATTTGAGGAGATGCAGCTTGAAAGAGTTGGGGTGAAGAAACCTGAAATTGACTCCCTTGTTTCATCTGTTGATGGGAATTAGTTGAGTTTTGACCTGAGGTAAGATGTTGCTGAAATACCCCTGACTTAACACCCAATCCTTGACGCATTTTCACATCATTCATATCATTCATTTGATTAATCTGAGGCAATTGATGTGTCTGCGGTTGTGCAGACATCTGTTGCTTTGCTGGCTGGTGTAGCTGCTGCTGCTGCCTCTGTATCATTTGTCGCTGCTGATATTGTTGTTTGAACTGTTGATTCTGCAGCATCTTCTGTTCCTGCTGATGTTTCAGTTGTTGCTGCTGAAGCATATTGGAACCTGGCTGATGGGCATTTAGATTTGGTTGGATTACATTTACCCCACCTTGTGACGGTAATGAATTGATGTTGGTCTGTTGGGTATTAACAGGGTTTTGTTGAAGGGAGCTCACTGGAACCTGTTGCAAAGAGTTCACAGAATTTCCTTGTCCAGAATCTAAATTATTACTTGGTTGAATTGAATTCAACATATTCTGCTGTGTTGTTGATAAACTAGACATAGAATTGTTCTGCAAGCTCGCAATATTGTTCTGCTGTACGGCGGCAGAACCTTGTAAATTTGATGGCTGCATCTGAGAGTTCATTTGATTTTCATGAGACTGTACTGGAGTAACTTGAGATTGTGACTGTGGCATCAAAGCCATATGAGTTGGAGGAAGCTGTCCTGGTTGCTGTGAAGACATGCCTTTCCTAGGTCTAAATTGATTTAAGGCAGCTGCAATCTGCTTTTCATATGATCCCAATTTTTCCTTTACACTGTACTGAATACTGCTCTTGGGAATCTGCAGAGTTGATATCATGCGTTCAAACATCGTTTTATATCCCTTCAACTTTTCAATCTGATCTGACTTTGGTTGTTGAGGAATAGATTCAACCTGATAAATAAAAATGAAAATTGGATTAAACAGTGTAAAAGTAGACACACCAATAAATTATGGCTTTTAACGAAACGTGCCTTCAATGAACTTGTTATGATTTAAGAATATAATACCCTCCATTTACAGTACTTTTTTTATGAATAATCCTCTGATATACTGAAATAACAAGTATTAAATGCTTTTAGGTGCCAAAGATATATTACAAACTTCTCCTTTGGCAACTAATAATTTTTATTTTTATTCCTGAATCACCCATAAACTATTAGCAAACAAGTAGGAATAAAGCATTGTATTTCATAATAGAGTTGAGGCTTTATGCCATTTACTGCCTAGAACATGCTTCAGATTCTAGTGTTACCAACCATAATAATTGCAATGGAAATCCTAATTTATCAATGCCAGCTTTTAAAACTGGAAAGTCAAAGTAGAATGGTGAACATACCTGATGAATTTTTATAGAAATTTTCTGGTATAGTTCATTAATCTCTGGCAAGTAAGTTTCTTTCATGGTTTGCATCTGTAGATTGAAACAGACAAAATCAAATAATCAAAACATTAGTAACCTTGAAATCCCTCATATAAGAACATCTGTATCACTGCTGCATTAACACCTCTAGATATGATATGGGAAGTTCGTTTTGGTTTTTTCTTTCCCTGTTGTTTTGTGGTCTCATAAATTGCAAGTTTCATTTTGTTGGGCCATGAGGGAGAGCCTCACTGGGTTGGATCAACACATTGGCTAAGAGCAACCACACAAGTGAGTTGGACACCACATCTTCACCCAAAACCTTAAGGCAATGGATTTACGAGTCATCTCACTTATACATTGCTCAACCTCAACTATTCCATCCAATGAAGGACTTTAACTCACTTGCCATATCACAACTCATTTTCATGCTTAAATTGAGATGATGTCTAGACTTAACAGTAACACCAACTCTCACTAAAGCAACACTAAACATATAAAAATGGTATCAGACCGGTCCCCTTTTGGGTGTTCCGCCTATATATGGCTCCCTTTACTGTGTAGTTTCTGTCTTACTGGTCTCTGTTTGTCTTGTGCAGGGATTTGGTTATTAATAAATTTTGCCGTTAAAAAAAAAAAATGGTATCGTATTGGTAATTACAGACACTTTTTGAATGGCAGGATGGCATTAACCAACATAAGATAAAAATAACAGTAATAAAAGCAAATCACCCAGACATATAACCGAATTTATTGTGGTTATACATCAGCAGTTTCTATAGTTGCAGAGCACAAGATTTTAAATATCATGCTAAGATGAGAATCATTCATTCAAACATTGCACATAATGGATAGCCGGTTTCAGACCTATTTAGAAAAGAACAACTTAATGATTTGCTTGATTAATTTCTTCTTTCCTTGCAAGACTTCGGTGAGGATATAAAAGTAAAAAGAAAAGCAGCTTAGTACCTTTTGGTAAATTTCTTCTTGCCAATCGACCCCATTTTGTTGTGCAGTCTGCATTGTAGAATCCACAGAAGCTACAACAAATACAATATGAAAATCACATGAACATACAATGCTAAAAAAATACATGAGAGTATGATGGCAGGATAATAATAAAAAGGGTTTACATATGGAAAACTGGCGTGAACCAGATGACTCGGCCGATTTTTAAAATAAATTGGTAAACCTGCGGCTACTCAACTCGGATCGGGTCAAGCTGTTTTTCAAAAAAAAAAAAGAAGGTGCAAAACAGTATCTGCACTATCGCCCTTCACACTAAGAATAACGAATTGAGAAGAAAGACATGAGAGAGGATACAAAGTAATCGAAGAAGAAGAATAAGATAGATCTGTTTAAAAAAAAGAAATGAATGTAACGGCGGCAGCTTCAAGTTTTAGAGGCATGGTGATTGTAATTAAGAATTAAGGTTATTATGCATTGGTTTTGTGTTTTTTAGTGCATCTTTTTTTTTGGTTTTGGAGAGGTACGGCATCTTTAATGTTTTAAAGTATTTATATATTAAACTAGTAAAAGAAAAGGTGTGTGTGTGTGTAGTCAGGATCTGTTGACACCAGGTGTAAGTCATAAGACTTACACTATGACTTACACCAAATCTCAGCCGTAGAATCAAATTAATCCAATGGCTCACAATATCTGGCTGTAAAAATTAAATAAGTGAGGCACGTGAATTAATCTTCCTTCTCTTCTCTCCATCCAGGGTCATCAAAACCTAATTCATTTGAGTTTATATTTGGAGTAATCACACTGTTACCCATACGAACAAACATGGTGTTGATGTTGTTGAATGTTTACAATATTTGAGAGAAGAATATCTATCTATTCACATATACGATGGCAGTGAAACATTTCGATTTGAAGTGTTTTTATTTCAATTTGACGCAAACAATAAATTGACCGATACGAATGATATCCCATTGATCGTCTCTTTTTATCTCGATGAGTGAGGTTCGGCAAATCACAAATTGATATATGAATTAACTCTAGATGGTATCGAAATCTAATGTTTGAAAAAAGAGGTCAAGTAGTTTCGCATGAGTGCATCGAGAAGAAAGTTCATACAGGAAAAGAAATTTAATAGCCAAACAAAAGGTTTATGGAATGGGTAGTGAGCGACACCGCTGGAAGAGAGAAGATGAACTGCACGTGCATGACATTGAATTTTTTTCAATTTGACAGATGGAAAATAATGAGCCGCTGGATTGATTTAATTCTACGGCTGAGATTTGGTGCAAGTCTTATCACTTACACCCGGTGTCAACGGATCCTAACTCATTTATATATATACATACACACACGTCATTTCTTCCAATGGACATTTATATAACCAAAATTGGGAATTTTTAAGGAATTTAGAAAATTGAGAATTTTTAGAGATAAGTTATCCGGTTTAAGTCCCGTGAGCATAGCTCAGTTGGTAGGACAATGCATTATTATATGCAGGGGCCGGGGTTCGAACCCTGGACACCCCACTTATTCACCTTATAAGGTGAATTCTAGCCACTAGGCTACCTGACCAAAAAAAAGTTATCCGGTTTAATTACATTTAATACTGATACATAAAGACCGGGTTATCTAACCGGGTCATCCGATTTAATCTGGTTCAGTCATGTGGTTCAACCAGTGACTCAGTGGTTCGACCGGTGACTCAGTGACCCAATAACCTTACCGAGTCGATGACTGAGCCGGTTTTTAAAACTATGGGTAAGGGTCTCTCAAATACCAGTGAGGAATGTTCGTTTTGTGTATCACCTTCTATCTTTGGAACATTATGATCAGAGAAAGTACTACCGAGTGCTAGACCATTTACTGTCTCTTCCTATTTTCACTCTATCACTTGGTCCAGTTCTACCGGAGTACTTTGCATTTGCTAATAGAGCCATTGACTCAATGAAAATGATGAGAGCAAAATGCACGGATGCAAGTACATACTTGTTGATGTTTCTGGAAGAGCTCTTTGAGATTGATATAGTTGTTTTTGCTGATCAAGAACACTTTGCTGTTGAAGTAAGGACCCTGATGCTTGGTGTTTTTGCTGCATATCTCGTTGCAACGGATTTTGCTGCTGCTGCAAACCCAGTTGCTGTTGCATCTGTGCAGGCTGGTTATGAATCTGCGACATCAATTGCTGCTGTGAAGCCTGTGGCTGGGACTGCTGCGACTGAGATGGCAACAATTTTGATGGATTGTGTTGCAATTGTTGCTGCATTGAAACCTTCGGTTGTTGCAGCATCTGTGCAGAATGATGGCTTGTTTGGATGCCTTGGTTGCCAGACTCAGTTCCAAACTGTTGTTGCTGTTGTAACCCCTGTACATTGTTTCCCGGCTGTTGTTGATGTATATTTGTTAGATTGTTTTGATGATTCATTAACTGTTGTTGTTGCTGTCGCTGTTGCAGGTTCATGAGATTATTCTGCTGTGGATGCAATCTCTGGGATTTCTGTACGTCACTGACATTGTTCTGTTGTCCAAGCATCTGAGCATGTTGCCCATTTGTTGCATTTGACTGAGGCCCTGCAAGCTGCTGCTGTTGCGGTTGAATCATTGGTGTTTGTTGCTGATTAACAATAGAATTCTGTTGTTGCTGCCTAATAATTTGGGAATGTTGCTGAAGTCTAGACTGTGTTGAATGTTGAACATTATTGGACTGCTGATTCTGTGGAAGGCTAGATAGAGATGATTGCACCATTGAAGGTTGCATGGCCGATGATGTTTGTATAACAGATTGTTGAGAAGATAGCAGCTGATTTGGTTGCAGAAGGTTCTGCTGTTGTTGCTGCTGCTGCATCTGAGACAGCTTTTTCTTCAAAAGCTGCTGTTGGTATAGAGTCTGTTGTTGATTTTGTGATTGTTGCTGTTGCTGTTGGGGAACAACTTGCGGCCTACCTGACATTTGCCTCTGAGAACCAGGAAACATATTGGAATTCTGGACAATGGAGTTACTCACAGAATTTTGCCCAGGTTGTTGAGTGTTCGAAATTTGGCTAATATTCTGGCTGGGAATCTGGGGTAGAGTCGATACAGATGAAAGGTTAGGTTGAGGTGCAACATTATTTTGAAGGGTTTGAGATAGAAGCTGCTGACGAGGCTGGTGCTGAGTAGGCAAAGGATTAGGATGTTGTTGTCCTGGATTAAAAAATTGAGACTGTAAAACAAGTCCTATGAGAGAGAAAAATAACACAAATATGGATCACAATATTTAACATGAAAACACCATTTGGTTTATAACAACATATGGAAAAGATCATTCTAAAAATTCAAAAGAAGGAAATAAAACAAGACAAGCAGAACCGGAGAAGGACAGTAAGATCACTATTAAGATTCCCACGTTGGTTTCTTCAAAATAAAAGAGTCCCACATTAGATTAAATATGGTTTGGAATGTGTTTATAATTGGTGGATAGTCCTCACCCCTACAAGCCGGTTTTTGTAAGGATTGTTTTAGACTCAACCCAAAATTCTAAGATTGTATTAGAGCCTATCCAAGATCTGTTGGGCCACACGCTATCAGACCACTCGAGCCACGCTTTAGATGTCTAGACTTGGGCATAAGGGCGTGGGATAAGAATCCCACATTGAATTAGATATGGCATGTTTATAAGTGGTGGGTAGTCCACACCTATACAAGCTAATCATGTAAGGGTTGAGATAGGCCCAACCCAAGATTCTAAGCATGGCCAATAGAATACAACTTGCTCATTTATTAGATCCAAAACAATAACATGCTAATGCTAATAATTCTATAGTCCAAATAACATTGATACATGCTAAGAACTATATAGTCCCAAAAACATTTAGCAATGTGCGTTGATTGTTCATCAACCTACCCAATAACGGCATGGCCCCCTTAATTGTTTAGGTGGGCCAATTACTTTCCTTTTGAGGAGTATTTAGAATCAATTAGAAACAATACTAGATTCATCAAATATCAGTAAGCAAATTCTTTAACAGCATATATATATCATTCGCAAACCATCCCAAGTAAATAAGGAACTTAGCTTCCAGGCAATATTCAACGGAATTTCGGTATGGCAATTCTCAAACTTCCGTAAAGACTTAACAGAAGTTAGATGTAAGAATCTATTAGAGCAATGATTAAAGACTGGGTTTTGCTAACATGCGCTCTTAGGGCACTTAGAGCAATGATTAAAGTTGGATTTTGCTAACATGCGCTCTTAGGGCACTTGTTAAAGAATAAAAATTAAAAGTTTTTGTGTTAAAAAAGACAATTTGTAAACTTTCAAGAAATTAAATATACCATTTCCGATATAATGTTTCAAAATTTAGTTCATTAACAAATTCCCTATGCTAACATGTTACCATTTGATTTAAAGTTTAAGTAACAAAATAAGGCTTCACTCAATTTCTGCTAGTACTTTGCAAATGCCCCAATATTTAAATAAGCATCTTTGGTAACTTTAAAGCAAATAATTAAATAAACATTTCTCATTTTTAAATACATAAATAATTAATTAAGATTTGCCAACTTCGGTATCATACCCGAATACAACCACCAATTCCCTAGAAAACATATGCTTACCTTGATCGGGCAGATTATTGCTGGGACCACCTTCATTTGATGGCATATTGTTGGCTATGGTGTTTTGAGATTTATTCTCCATTGTTAGCATTTTCATAGATATTTTTCGTAGATAATCAGACTGAAAAGACGGAACACCAGTATCGAGTTAAATAATCGATGTTCAATATAGTAGAAACCTAAGCTATCTTTGAGAAAGAGAATATGAATATTCTTTATTGATCAAAAGTTGGTTATGATTACGTGATGATAATTGATCAAATCCCTCTAACTTATTTGATTCAGTTCTTTACAATGAGAATAACTGTTTGTTAGGACTGTTATTTTATAGGTTATACACAGCTAAAGTAGGCTTTATTGATATATACTACAGTACAACATAGTTTCATGAGTAACCATGAATGAAAGTGGAGACTGCACAATACTCGTAATGAATGTACCTGGCTTGTCGCAGCAGTATAAATCTTATCTTCAAACCTTTGAGCAATCTTCCGAAGTTCAAGTAATCCCTCAGCACCAGAAACAGGAAGATGTTTTCTTAACGTGTCCATTCTACAAAGGAAAAGCAATTATTTCAAATTTAGATAGTGCATGTGACAGAGATGTTCAGACAATGGCACAAACACAAAATAAGATTAGCGGTAAAAAGATAATCAGCTTGTCAGATAATTAATTATTCCTCGACCCGCAGAACAAAAAAAATAGACACTTCAACTACTGTTTGTTTAGAGGACAGATCCAAGGATAATCATTCATCAATGATACAAAAAAAATTGTTCCAATTTGTTCCAAAATGATTGGAAAACTTGAAAAGCATATAGTATTAATAATTTCATATTCAAATTAATACTCAACTATGGTCATTCCCCGTTAACCCAACCAATAAGTATTGTAGCATAAGCATGCTAAAAATCATGCATGGACCTTGAAAATATTTTGTAGTGATTCGGATGAACAACATTCATCTGAAAATTAATGAGAGGCATTTGCCTATTATTTGTCAGAAATTGAATAGAATTCAACGAAGTTGTATGCTTGAATGATTAAATTTTTAAAGTAGAACAAAACCACGAGACGTGCTTCATGATTTTTTTTTTTACTTCTTCCATTCTTGGATAGAGTTGCATCTATAGAACAAACAAAAGAAATCTTCAATAAAGGTTGTCAATTTATGGATTAGTTATTCATTTCTTAATTTTCTTTTGAAATGCAAAGACAGGTAAAAAATACTATTTAAATAACCTCTGATACAATATTGACACATAATCTTACATTTTGTTGACAATTCTTTGGCGTTGATCAGGTTGCAGTTGAGTTCTCCAATCAACTGTGTCAGCAGTGGCTTCAGTACCCTGATTAGGGACCCAATTATTGGAATCCATCAAATCCGAGGTATTTGAAGCACCAGAAAAAGAACAGTCCAATCAAAGCCAATTCTGAAAAGAAACATGAAAGGACATATATAAGCAATGTACCAAGACATTATATATACGAACAGTACAACAAAATACTAGTGTCTAGTGGGCATGAAGAACAGAAGAGACTGCAATCATAGGACCCTCTATAACAGGAATATGCATATATCATCTAAAATCAGTGTTGTCAATCGCAAAAAGTAGCAATTTGTTCAAATTCCCATACGCTTCACTGTTATAGCCCCACTATAACCACTTTTTGACAACAGTGTTACTAAATGGTGGTAATGGCACCACCATGGCGGGCTTTTGGACAACTACCATATCAAATTTGTGAAGGAATGTCCGCCATCGCAGCGCCATTGGCGTGTTTAGATAGCGTATTTTTAACCATCATTTATATTCCGCCATCCGCTGTCAACACCATTGATTAACACCACTTTGTACTGCATAGCATATTACAAAACAATAACAGTTTGTTCAAATTCCGCTATGGTACAACGGCTAATTCACAACATTGACTAAAATGTGCCGAATATTAAACATTAAATTCTCAACTGTACTAATTTATTAAGGTTTAGGGTTCCGAGGCTCATTAGGGTTCCGGCAAGCCTCAAGGCTCAAAGAGTGTTTACATAAGTACCTGTAGACAAGGTTTAAAAAAACGGACCACCGGCACCGGGATTGCGGCCGTTACAAAACGGTATCAGCAGCCACCGTGACCTTTTCACGTCGAGAACAAAAATCACAGGAAAATTCAGAAATTTGAACAGGAGAAAAGGAATCGAATCTCATATTAAAAAAAAAGCACAAGAATACAAGAACAAGAGAAGAAGGAATCTGAATTTTATCTTTTTTACACAAACCAATTACTTACTTCTCTTCCTGCTTGCGGTTTGCGATTCTGGTGTTGCCGTTTCTTGCTTTTTGCGATTTTGTTGTGTTTTTTTTTTTTAGTGAATAACACACGTATGCGCAGCTTCACTCTTCATTCAATAATAATAAATTAATAATAATAATTAATAATTACTTTTAGATGGTTTATTTGTTTATTCATATATTTATTTATTAAACTCAAACAACAACAAAAAAGTGTGCATTCATCTCTTATTTATTAAATATCCCCTTGAGTTTACCTCAGTTGGTAGGAATAATGCATAATATATGCAAGGTTTGAGATTCGAATCTCGTACACCACCGAAAAAAATCTCTTATTTATTAAGTTCAAGGTAATTTTAAATTGACACTCTTAATTTGAGTATTTAGGTAACAAATACTAGATGAAATTTTAGAGAAAAAATTCAATCTTTAATGTTAGAACTTTGAACTTTGATTGTATATGTTGTTGTGATTGTGATTTTGTTTGTGAATTACCACCATGACTCATAAAAAATTCTTCATATGACTACCAACAAATAGAACAACCAAGAAGTTATGGATTGTTTGATTATGTCTTTGGAGGAAGTGGAAATAACAATGATGAAGGTGATAGTGAAAGTTATGATCCTGCACGTCGTTCTACCTGAAGTGGAAGAAATAGTCGCAAGAAAGGGAGTTTGAATTGTAACCCTTTTAAAAATAATTTCTGAAACTTAAATAAGTTTATATACTCAAGAAAGTTATTGGTAAGAGTTAAACAAATAAATATATTTGTTAATTAATAAATAAAAGGACCAGAGAACTCTGAATTGTATATTTAAAATAAAGTAAATAAAAGGACCAGTTAATTCTGGAATATATGACTGAAATAAATAAAGTAATAAAGAGACCAGAAAAAATGTTCATATTAAAAGACATTGAATATGAATTATGAAAAATATTCATGTGAGCGAGAGATTGAATTCTTTTGTATTGTAAGCTCACCTTGATATGTTGCTATATTTATAGATGGCTAGAGTCTTTGAAGCTCACTTGAAATATACATAAACATACAGCTGTTGTTTGTACGTTCCAAAACAACCCATGTGCATTTGTTTTGTTGCTTGATGCACAAGGTTGCAAAAAATGTGTTATTCTAAGTGAAGAATGTTATGTAGAACATTCTCTTCTTTCCAAGCATTTTGAGACAACTCATGTAAGGTTGTAATAATACATCATTGATTAGTTGTAAATTGATTGAACATATTGATGTCATCCTTATCTCTTTGTAGTTTCACCAACATGTTCTTGAGAACATTCTTTCTTTGTAAAAACAATTTTTTCTTCTTTCTTTAAGAACACGTGATGTAATAATCCAGCTGTGATCTTGTGTTAAATGGATGGGACATAATGACATCATCTTTATCCCTTTGTAGTTTTACCAGATTTGTAAAACTATTTTTCTTCTTTCTTTAAGGCACATGCTTTTTCAATATTTCTTTAAATGCAAAGCCTTTATGTAATCATTTGATATTCTTTCCATTTATGTCATATATCAAAGTATCTTCTTTTGGTGAGACATAGGGAATATTTTGTTCTTGAATTTGTACCACAAAGTTCATTTATGTCCTTTTGCTTATTTGCTTTAATAAGGACTACCTGATACCTCTGACCCAATTCCTCACCAACAACATCATAATTAGGAATATCAACTACAACAATACTTTCATCCACATTATGTTCAACAAAAAGATTCACAGCAGA